>Ga0126342_10018916_pt1 | contig 11765 bp, 11 predicted proteins | sample Cyp1metagenome_FD_92528 | JGI IMG/M metagenome (GOLD analysis project Ga0126342, IMG submission 92528) | Coral microbial communities from Lord Howe Island, Old Settlement Bay, Australia - Cyphastrea 1 metagenome | ecosystem: Host-associated > Invertebrates > Cnidaria > Coral ... | reverse complement strand
TTCTGGGTTATTCGTTCTCCGCAGTCGTCCCTGCTCGCCCGAGGGGGGTGTAAAAACTCCTGCAGTAAAACCATGTATCATATAGGTCATCGTACTATCCTGTAGCGTTGGTTCAAAAGAGCTGAGTGCTTACCGGTTTGTTGTTGCCCCACTAGTTATTGTAACCTATTGGTGGCTGACCTGGTAAAATACAGAACTCCTTATTTGTGTTTCGACATGACATGTTTAGCAGATTTTAGCAGTATGTTTCTGACATTTGCTTGGAATCGTCTTTGTTGTGAAATGCAGCAACAGTAACAATTTGTTAAATCTAATCATTTTATATAATTATATAACAAATGGAAACTGTAAAGCCAATAATAAACAATCCCCAAAATCACAATTTTGATGGCTGGTTTGTAACCATACCCGGCCATGGTCGTTGTTTGTGGCAGCCAGGGTTGCCAACATTAACCTAATATCACCTACATTGGGTTCCCGGTCCAGTTTGCAGCGGAAAAGATTGGTAACTGGTACCTGAAAAAAAATATGAGGAAAACATCAGATCCAGTAGTTTATCATAGTTTATCATCATTTTATCCATTCACATATTCAAAAGTGTGGGTATATCATGGTATACCCGATTTTGGACATACCCATATTGAATACCCCAATATGGGAACCCAAAAGAATACTTCCAATACAGAAGAAGGGTTTGGCCACATTAGCAGGATGAGACTACATGCTAAAACTGGCAACTGAAGCTTTTGGAAATTCACCAAGAGGCCGAAAACAAAATATCGCTGCTTCCAAGTGAGAGATCCGCCTGACCTATTTACTCATATAAGACTCATATATATATATGTAAATATATATGTATATATATATACATATATATGTATACATATTGTATGTATATATGATATGATATATATATATATATATATATGTTCTCTACTTTTGCGTGAGTTTTGGAGTGCAACTCATCCCAAAAGTGGTAACAGAGATTTCCCCACCATAGCTTGGATCTGAGGTTCGTCAAAGCGTGTGCCTGGAGTCAAGGCGTGGGCCGAAACCGACATGGTTCGATGGGAAGCGCGCCCCCGTTTGTTGGTCTCCAAGTATGAGAACTATATCTGTCTAACTGATTGATATTGGATAGTCTGTATACTATACTGTACTCGTTTTTGTTGTAAGGTACAATGTACACAATATGTACATTATATATATATATGTATACTGTATACTATATATATATACATAATATAAATACACTTAGATGGAGGGTTAAATGCAACTTACCCTGTGGTACTCTACAACATAGCTGGGCCCAGGACGCGCATCCTAACGGAGGCCGGGTACCCAGCAGACACCTCTTTTCGGCCTCCCGAGGATAGCTCAGTTGTTGGCTTATTGGCGTGTAGCTTGATTTAATGGTTGACTATGATTATGGTAAATATATGTAAATATCATATAGTATGAATGACTTTAATGTATTTTACACACCAACTTGCATAGCCGCGTGGGCAGCAGCTTGTATCCGGAAACCCACGGATTTATCATCATAGACGTCATATGCCTCATGCCATATATGCCCCCAAAAAGTTGTGTGTACCGGGTACCGTTTTTCTTTTTAAAGCTCAGGGATTTCTGGGCCAATTGGTTGATGTTGGCACTTGTACCTACACCACACTCTTCATTTGCTCAATCTCGCCTGAAGTCAAAGCATGAAAGTGGAATGGTTACCTCCTAGAAGACCCGCGGGAGTTTCCATTCTGTCTGAAAATTGGGTATACCTTCTTCATGGCATTAATATATTAATGGGGAAATGATTATCTTCATCTATTGGGTTTTGGGGCACCCTATCTTCTGACAACTTTATGTCTGGTTGTTTCACGACAGAGTATTTGCCATAAAACTTGTGTATATGAATACAGGGAGCATGACGTAAGGGTTTTCATTTTTTGAGGCATCATGATCGTTGTTCACCATCAAAGTATAGCAAACTCCTGTAAGTTTGATGGTTCGGCCAACTAGTCAATGCCCATTCAGGTCATAAACATGCAATCTGAAACAAAGCGATTGAGTAGGCACGTCTAGGAGAAGTTGCATCACCGAGGTTTAAAAACGGTTCCTACATGCGAAGCTACTCACTTATTCAGACTTATTCCATAGGATCAACTTGGCAGAATCCCAGTGCTCCAGTGCTCGGTATACCCCACAACATACCAACTCTCAGTGCCTGGTAGTTCACCGAATGGCAAGTGGGTTAGTTCACCCCAGTTGCAGGGAGAGTAGGGGCAATGTCCACTGATTATGAGGGTGAACCACCAAGTAAGAATTTGATAAATTATTGGGATAATGTATAACTACATATAATTTAATTGTATATACATAATGTAACTAATATAGTATAATATGTACATATATATAATGTTTATTGGAATGTTCCCCATACATGGATTGAACATATGGGTGAATAATGTGTGGATCATCCACAAGATCATCGCCGAGGCCGAGTTGGAAAAGGTCAAGTGGGACGCCCAAAATCGGCGCGCCAAATCGGTCGAGGGAAGGGCGGCATATGGTGCCTGCGAGGTGGTGATCCATAGTTGGCGAAGTTGGTGTCTAAACTTCTTATGGTTATATATATATATATATGTATAGATATATGGATATACCATGATATACCTATGATACAGATCCAATTTGAGCCAGTATGATATGTTACCCATCAGTTTTCATGAAGTTGGCGGGGCACCACCTTGGGAAAAGCCCCAGAAAGATTTTCTCACAGCTATCGACACGAATATTGACCCATATAATCATATATCATCTATACCCATCACCAGTTTACATCATTTTACAGACTTTTTACTTTATGTTCGAACATGCTTTTCACTGTGAGATACTGTGTGATACTCTAAAATAGAATACAATACTTGGTTATCTATATATCATTTATGGGCCCAGGGTTACTCATCAGCAGGGCGACTCATCACATCATAGCTGAAATTCAACAAACATGTTTTTTCATTCTCTATTGTTGCATTCCATTAAAAAAGAACTGTTTCCATACCAAAACATTAAACACATTCCTTTTCATTATCTTCCATTGCAGTCTTACGACTCTCTATACCATTGCCGTCTCTTGAGAACAATGCCTAATGCCACAACATATCCATTTTCACTCCAGTCCAGGGTATATTTGTGGCATTCTATTGAAACAACAACCATACATTTGGGAAAACCAGCAAATTTATATTCCAGATTCTTGAGCTGCAAGCACCATTCCCAACCATTTTTCACATTCGTTCAAAGCTGCCCAGATTAAAGATGAATGATTTTGGAGGAAATTTGAATGCCTCTATCAAGGCTCATGAGTACCCCCTCCCATGAGGTCCCCTCTCTCCTTGCAATATGCCCAGAACATCCCAAAAAACATGCCTTGAAGCAAGAGAGCAATGAATTGCAGGATCACCACTGAAACCGGATACCCACCACTGATGGACCAAGCCCAGTTCACCGGGACAGATTGACAGCAGAACAGTGAACTCGGTAAGGCCATTAATGTTTGAACCGGTAAACAAGTTTTGGGGTGAACACCTCGTAGTAGATTTTTTTTTGGTACGGTTTTGCCCAAGGATCCCAAGGGAGTTTGAAGTTGTGTGAACGGCAGAAATATTGGCTTGTGCTGAAAAACCGCTTGAGACCCCCTGGACCAAAGATCTTCACATTATGGGTTTGCGTTGAACATATCGTAAGCGGGTAACCCATGATATCCTACGATTTTATATATACAATGTTGTGTTGACTTTCCCCACAAAAGATGGTATGCTGGTTGGTGTTACTTTCATTGGTAGACACAGGTTGATGATCGCCAAGGACTTTCCTATTTTTCAAAGATATTTCACTAATTTCACCAATATGAACAGAACAATGGGATGAATCATGGTCAGATCATAAAAAAAGAACCCCTTCCCCTAATATGGAACAACCCCTCAGAAGCCATGGTGATATGATTCTTATATGGTTATATATATAGTGGTTATATGATAGTTATATGATGGTTATATGATGGTTATATAATGGATTGTTTCGTAGGCCCGGGGTGTTTTTTCATGTTAGGATGGACCAACAAAAAACCGTCGCTGTTGGAAAAAGACGGGGTGAGACGCATCGCCAGGGAGGATTTAGATGGCTCGGAGGCCTATCTCAGAATCATTGAGGAGGCGCCGCTGGGGATCCGGGATCCGAGGATCCGAAAAGAAAGAAAACCCGGTTGAGTAACCTGGTTTAGAAACCATGATAACCATGATAAGTACAAAAATATGTAAGCATGTTGTATCCTTTACTTGTCTAAATCCACATAAATTATGTGGTTTTATCATGGTTTATGAGGGTTTAACTATAGATACTTGTATGTGGATGTACTTGACAATTGGGCTATGAACTAGGGAGTTATATATGTATACTACTGGGGTTATTGGGGATTATGAACCAACCCATAGTAAGGAAACCTATGAACCAATGGCTCATGTGGTGCCCAATAGTTCATGGTTGATAACTCCAATCACTAGGGTTCATGGGTGTGGTAGATATATCTATGGTATTCTGGGTGCTATAAACCAACTCCTAGCTGGGAGGCACCTCATTATTCTGTTGGTTGATGATCATCCATGAACTGGGAATCCTGTTCTTGGATTTGAACACTGCTCATTTAAGTCAGGCGAAACCCTAGTTTGATACATAGGAGATTCATCCACATTCTGTTTGCTGGGTCAAACTTGGTGAATGGACGGTCAGGGGTATGTGGCCTGTGGCATCATGTTGCATGATTTTACCATGTGGGTAAAACAATGTCATAAACCATTCCGAGTCATGGGTGGTTTATGACATTGTTTTACCCACATAAATAGATTCTAGATTTCTTATACCCAACAGAGGCAGATCCCCAAACTCCAAACTGCTTCAATCGAGGCGAGGCAATGCAGCGGCCACGGTGCTTCAGCAGGTTCGACGAGCGACATGGTGATGCTGGAGACAATTGATTGTACATTGGGTAAGATAGATCAAGAAACACAACTGGGCGAGAACATCCCCAACATGTTTCTCATATTTATCCGGAAGCTGATATTTAATTGCCTTCGGCAAGCCCGCCAGCCATAAGCTTCTGTGTGTAAAAGCTTCTGTGTGTAATAGCTTCTGTGTGCAAAAGGTTCTGTGTGTAAAAGCTTCTGTGAGTAAAAGCTTCTGTGTGCAAAAAGGTTCTGTGTGTAAAAGCTTCTGTGAGTAAAAGCTTCTGTGAGTAAAAGCTTCTGTGTGTAAAAGCTTCTGTGTGCAAAAGGTTTTGTGTGTAAAAGCTTCTGTGTGTAAAAGCTTCTGTGTGCAAAAGCCTCTGTGTGTAAAAGCTTCTGTGTGTAAAAAGCGTCTGTGTGCAAAAGCGTCTGTGTGCAAAAGCGTCTGTGTGTAAAAGGTTCTGTGTAAAAAGGTTCTGTGTGTAAAAGGTTCTGTGTGTATAAAAGGTTCTGTGTGTAAAAGTGTCTGTGAGTAAAAGCTTTTGAGTGTAAAAGCTTCTGTGTGCAAAAGGTTCTGTGTGTAAAAGCTTCTGTGTGTAAAAGCTTCTGCGTGTAAAAGCTTTTGTGTGTAAAAGCTTTTTTGTGTACAAGCTTCTGTGTGTAAAAGCTTCTGTGTGTAAAAAACCAAAAATCCTTCACCCAGCCTCTGTGTGTAAAAGCTTCTGTATGTGAAAGCTTCTGTGTGTAAAAGCGCCTGTGTGTAAAAGCGCCTGTGTGTAAAAGTGTCAGTGTGTAAAAGCTTTTGTGATGTGCAAAAGCTTCCGTGTGTAAAAGCTTCTGTGTGTAAAAGCTACTCCTACTACTACTACTACTACAACTACTACTACTACTAGTACTAGCACTAGTACTAGGACATGTACTAGTACATGTGGTGGGAGGGGGGTGACTTTGATTCAGACGAAGCAAAAACGCTCGGCAAGAGAACAAAGGAACAAGTACAAGCCAAGAACAGAAACAAGTACAAACCAAGAACAGAAACAAGAACAACACCTTCCAATCAGACACGCCGGCAGGCCGGCGGATTTCTTTTTTGGTTGAATCTTGCGGCATGGGTTTGGCCATTCAATTTCAATTTGCGGGTAAGAGATAGTAAAACGGGCTGGTGTGTTGCTTGAAACTATCTATATAAATAGTTTACTATCTTAAAACAATGTTACTAATACTATGTTAAAACATTGTTGAAACGGATTGGCCATATAAACATAGTTTAAAACAACGTTACTATGCTTAGCTTTAAACTATGTTTATATGGCCAATCTGTTTCCTTTTTGATGGCCTAAACCATCTAAATCAGTTGAGGGTCTTTATGCCGATGGGATCCCGCCTGTCCAAAGAGAGGCAGTTTTCCCGAGGAGTTTGGGCCTGAGAATGTGAAAATGGATGAAAATGGTGGTATACCTGCCCAAATGACAATTCTACTGTAATGGGAAAACCATGACATTCGGATTTTGGGATACCTTTTTCTCAGACTAACGTAAAAAATCGCAAATTTGCATAACTGCTCTATGCGTATATGATGTATGGATATGTATAGAGTATTCATTTCTGTCATCTTAACTTATTTTATGTACAGCCTCCAGAGGATGAAAAAAAACGCCGAGCCTGGATTGCTCAGGTGGGACGCTCAACTGTTGGTGGACTGTGGGATGACGGCTGTAGGGCACCCAGTCGCACTGTTGGATCATGTTGAATCATGGAATGGCCGCAATGGCCAGGGAAATATCTCAAGCAGACTTGATTTCGGCTTGGTGAAACATCATAATTCAACCGGATCTGTGATTTGGGATAGTTTGGACCGATCCTTTCCCTCGAAATCTGGCACTGAGAAGTTCCTAATTTCAAGAGGCAGATGATAGAACTGGTGGTTTTTTCAGCCTGGGCTCACTGGGCCAAACTTTTGAACCGACCTTGAAGGGCCATGGCGGCCATGGGACTATCTAACGGTATTTGGACTACAACCCGCTTTTTTAAACCAGGATGGTCAGCGGCTGGTTCTCTTCACGCCCGGTTTTCTACAGTCGGGATCTCAGTCTTGGGACTTCACCAGACACTGATCGTTTCTAGTAATAAACCCCCTCATTTCGATGTGCTGAACACTAAAAAACTTGATACCCCACACCCAAATAAATATGGATGTTGCGCTGTGTCGGAATGTAACACCTGAAATGGACGTACAACATGTTTATATGTTTACACTTTCTGCGGTTCTTTTGATGAACATATACTAACATCAAACTCTCAACTTCGCTGAGGTGTGACCGAGTCCTGGCGCTTACTGTAGGGATCAAATATATAAACCATGGTCTATTAATTAGGGTGGTACTTCTCCAATAGTAATCTGGTACTTAAATGGTATCCACCCAAATTAAGCCCAGGGGTATTAATCCGGATTTGTCGCTATGTCCTGAAATCCATAGATTTGACCAATGATGCCATTGGCTCATTGGTTCACCAGGCCTATTCTGGATGATGACGACGAGCTGGACCGAGCCTTTCGCTTCATACTACTGCCCATGCCTCAGGGATCCTCAGGGCCTGGAAAACGATGGAAATCCAGCAGCACTGCGGGCTGAACTACCCAAAGATGGCATACATGGAACAGGCCTATGCTTGAGGCAAATGCTACAGGAAATGCTGCAGTTTTCTTTGGAGCCCAGTTCAATGTGCTAACCATCAGAGTAGTTCTGTGGGTCGCATGTATACCCCAAAACTGGAATGAGTGGGGAAAACGATGCTAAACCATGGGACTTTAGGGCTGCGGTACCTGATTTTCAGATTTTTCAGTCAGAAATCCAACCTCACCTCTTTTTTTGCGAAGGGATGTAACTTTTTGAGCGCTGCAGGAACATGCACAACATTGCCATGCAGAACAAGTTTATCTTCGTTTATTGCTGCCTTGGCATGGTGATGGACTCAGCAACACCGTTGAAAGCGCTTAGGATCCCGCCTCAGAAAAATAATGGGACACCCCCCGGAACAACAACAACAACAACAACAACCGCCACCGCCACCACCACCACCACCAACAACAACAACAACACCAACAGCAACAGCAACAGCAGCAACAACAACAACCACCAACAACAACAACCACCAACAACAACAACAACACAAACACCAACACCAACACCAACAGCAGCAGCAACAACAACAACAACAACTCAAATCAGGTGTGGAGATGTGTGGAGATGATTTTTTGGTTGGACTAATCTTGGGTACCGTGTAGATTCGAGATGTTTATGTTGTTGTTTTTCTGCGAGCCACATCAGCACACAGCCTAGAAACCTCAACAGGATTGGTCCACACCAATGCTGGGAGAGAGACTGCAAATCGCCTTTGACATTTTGCGGGGAGCCCTAGCAGTGGAATGGGGTAAACCAACTCATGAGTTGGATAGTTGGATGGATGAATTCTACAGCCCTTTTTTGGGAGGATCAACTCCCAAAAGTTGCTGATCAGGGAACGCTCATAATGTGCGATGTCTTTTTTGCCAAATACATCCAAATACTGCTTTTACCTGTAAGGACCCCCCAAAAAAAAATGGGCAAACAAATAATAGGCATTGCAGGCCTACGTGTAGCAAAACCTTAATTCTTCAATATTTTGTTGAAGAGAGATGGGTAGAGAACCCATAGGAACACTCAAACAGGTGGCTCCAGAGGATCAAAGCCATTGTGACTCATGGCCACAAAAATGCGATATTATGGCTGATTGAAAATAAACATGGGATATCATGGGAATATGCCTTTCCAGGTATTTTTCTACCCAGCGTAAGTCATCACCAGTTTTTTCCTACAGGGTATCCACAGTGCCATGGCTGTGCTGTATACATCTGGCTGCTGAGGCCGAAAAAGTATACCAAAAATCTGAAGCGTCTGAAACTCAAAGGGCGACTGAAACTGGCATATCCACCTTGTCGAGCCACATATCTCATGATGTCCTGTTTTTTTTAATTTAACGGGCTATGAAACCAATCATCACTAGTCTGCAATGTCAAAACATGCCAGTTCTTTGACATGATAATTATGATGTAGTGTATGGCACATTATGGCACTATATACAGTACGGTGGCACTCAGTGATATGTGTAAGGAAGGGATCGTCCCCACTGTCGGGGACTACTGCATGATGACCAACTTTTTGGTCCTCTACCACATTTTTGCTCATCTCAGAATTTCATGGGTATACATGATATATATATATATATGTATATATATACATGTGTCCATATGTTTCCAAGAACGCATGATTCCAAAAGGGACAAATGGCTCCTACAATTCTTAGCATCATCAATTTTATTTTCCAACGATTCACAGGGCTCATGGCAGAGTTTGTTTATCTTCTAAATGGTCTTTGTTTTTTGTGCAGTTTGGCAGTTTGGAGTTTGAGTCTGCCCAAGTTGCAGCGATGACCAAATCACACACACAACTCGGCCACGGCCCAAGGATTTTACATTCTACATGGGAACAGTTCGCCGGTCCTGCCTGTTTGTCTTTCATCCTGCGACACAGACTCGTGCCATGTCGAAGCATGTTTTTTCCAAACAAAGAGTACCCCAAATTCGAGAGTTCCAGTGATTTGTTATATATCATTTTTCCCCATTTCTCATGGCCGTTTTAGAGCCAAAACCAGTCTTGATTTCGACCCCATTTTGGCCCTGACAGGACTCGGCTAACCATGTGGTCCTTCTATGCTGAATCCTCAGCTGTGCATTTTTTCCACCACAGTTCACCTGAAGAATCAGACGTGGTTGTCCCAACAAAACCATTAAAACATATGGCACATTTATGATTTATGTGCATAAATTGGAATATAGCACATGTGGAATATAGCAAAGATTGGAATATAGCACATGTTCCTTTTTTCTGTTTGATTCCCAGTCTTTGATTGTATTCACAGATGATTGTATTTTCCCAAACAAATCTCAGACTCATCGATGATTTTCCTCCTGACGTTTTGTAATTCAGCTAATGTGGTAAACTCAATGCCATAAACCTATCATGATGGATGGTTTGTACACCCCATTTATGATGACATTGGGGATGGTTTACTTGGTTTACCACATTGTATGTTTCATTTTTGCGAGCGAATTTCTAGGGTTTTTCTCAAAGTAAGGCGTGGCTCACCCCGCAGTTCTGGGAGAAGATCCAATATGTCAACAGCATTGAGAAGATTTGTGAGGCAGCGGCGAGTGATTATCATTTGGGTGGAGGTTTCCTAAGCCATAGGAGTACCCCCAAGCATCATCCAGTTCAGAACACCTTTTACAAGTCAATATTTCAGAACGCCTATCAACACCTACCCCACTGTCTCCCTGGACCAAAACTGGTTTCTTGGGAACTGCAGGACCTTTTTCCAGATGATGATGCAGCACAAGCTGAGCTGCATCGGCGATTTCCACAGGCCGCAGATGCTGTTGGTGGATGCTCCCCCAATTCTGAACCCTATTGTTCCTGCAGTTGCTACTTCTTGGGTTTTCAGCCAAAAAATTGAGCAACAACGGTATCCAGGTAGGATACAGTGTACATATAAAACAAATAAATCAATAAATACATAAATAAATATATATATACACATAAACATTATAAATTATAATGTATTACAATGTTTTAGATACATACATGTATGCATGTATATCGTGTATAAAAATACATATACATTTTATGTTATGTATTGTTTAATATCATCAATATCATATATATACACTGTATTATGTATGTTAGAAGTTCTATATGTATGGGTAATACAATATATATATATGATATATCTATACATCTACATTATATTACGGTACATTATAATTTGTTATTATAACTATATTAATATTTCCAAAATATTTATAGTGTTTTAACATGAACTATAAAATATAAGGGAAACATAACATAACACAATATTTTTTAAAAAATATAATATAGTACCATGTCAAATAGTACATAATAAAGCTTAACATAACGTAACGTACCATTCCATAATACAATACAATTCAATACAATATAAATACCATGTAATGTAATGTGATCTAGTGTGATGTAATATCATGTTCTACTATTTTATGGTTTTTTGTTAATGTGATTTAAGATTTAATCTAATATGTAATTAAAAAATCGTTGATATAATAAAACAATTTACAATATACTAATATGTGGATTATAATTATGATCCTTCCAAAAAGAATGGTGATCTTCACTGGGGGGAGATATCTTTGACTTGGTTGAAGCCTTTGTTCTCCACCTGTGGGATGTTTGTTTGCTGGTTTTACACACAGCTAGTGGTGATATATATATATATATATATGTATATATATTATACATATATATATATATTTTATTATATGATTGATATGGTTAATTATAGTTGTTGTATGGTTAATCAGTGTTTTCACCAGATAATCACATTCATATGTAATTGACTATGCTATGCTATGTATGTATGTATGTATGTATGTATGTAATGTATGTAATGTATGTATGTATGTAATGTAATGTAATGTAAAGTAATGTATGTAATGTATATATGTAATATATGTATGTATGTATGTATGTATGTATGTATGTATGCATGTATGCATGGATGTATGTATGTATGTATGTATGTATGTAATGTATGTATGTAATGTATGTATGTAATGTATGTATGTAATGTAATGTAATGTAATGTAATGTAATGTAATGTAATGTAATGTAATGTAATGTAATGTAATGTAATGTAA
>Ga0126342_10018915_pt1 | contig 11765 bp, 5 predicted proteins | sample Cyp1metagenome_FD_92528 | JGI IMG/M metagenome (GOLD analysis project Ga0126342, IMG submission 92528) | Coral microbial communities from Lord Howe Island, Old Settlement Bay, Australia - Cyphastrea 1 metagenome | ecosystem: Host-associated > Invertebrates > Cnidaria > Coral ... | reverse complement strand
TCCTGCGCGAGGAAAATAAGAACGCTGTCCGCATGCCATGCACTGAGATTGCCCGGCGCTATCAGCATTACTGGTACTACAGACAAAAGGGATAATCCAGAACAAGGATCAATTTGTTCACATATATATACATGAATTATATATGAACTTTGGCATTCCATAGTATTCCATCAACCTGAATGATTTTCGTGTTTGGGCAGTTTGGGGATTCCTACCATGCGCTACAGATCCCCGAGGCTGCGATGTGGAAAGCACGTGGTGTACAGCCAGTGGCTGTACTTGGACACAGCCGCCACCTTAGAGCGGACCGTTGCCAATGTTTAAACCATTTCCACTGGTATACTAAGGGTCTGGGTATATAAATGGTATATATACACATAATTAATGTATATATAATATATATATATATATATACTGTATATATGTGAATATAGTACCATTTACAGCACAAGTTTGAATATTTTCTCTGTAGTGCCTGCTACAGTTGGTCTATGTACCTACTTTATTTTCAATTACATATATATATATATTAAGACATTCTTTTACATAATGGATATTATGAAATCTAGTCTCTCAATATATAATATCACATACCCTCCTAAATTAACATAGATGTGGAACTCCCCCCCATGTCTAGATGATTTGTGGTAAGGAAACCATGGGTTTCATTGGCTTTTCGTGGGTTTTCCACATCTTCAGGTCTAGGAGACTTCGCGGCCGCCTGCGTCGCCGGCGTGATGTCTTTGGAAGAGGGGTCGAAGCCTCGATCCGTTGAGGCCTCACATGGATTTGAAAAGGGTTATGCTGGGATATATCTAACATAATAAACGGAATAATGAAATATGATATTGGATATATCTATATATATATAATAGTATGTATATATAATTATATATAATAATATTATATATATATATATGTAGTGGAAATATACGCATATATACCATATATAACCAACCATTGACATAGAATGGGATCTGATTGGACAGAATGGAATTTCACTGGGATATAATTGGATAGGTATACAGACCTAGACCCTCCAAGGAACATCAAAAATTGGCATGTTTCATCCTTTGCCTTGGTTGACCTGATCCCTTTGGATTCGCCATTGCGTGATCGCTGAGATGGGTAGGAATCCCCTTTATGATAAGACATGTTTTTCAGATGCTTTAACATGGCTATATCTTGGGGGCCGCCCATTTTTAACACAACCATGCATCCCATATTGGTTGTAGATCCCATTAAATATGGTTACATTGTGGTTTAGACACATACATTGCTGGTACTATCCCTAAAGTACCCATTAGATAATGAAAATATATTGTAAGTGTGTAATTCCTCCACTATATCCCATGAAATATCCCCGTTATGGTTGGTTTTTGATCTCCATTATTGTAGGACAAACCCATGATATCTTCCAGCCACTGCCAAGGCTGCGGTTAGTGGCCGCGCGTGGTCGGCTGCTGGATGAGAGGCACAATCCACCATGGTGTTACCCCCCAAATCATCCCTTTTTCGGTGGGACATATTCTACTGATTCTATTATAAACATTAAATAAACCATCCATTTTTGGATACCTCTATTTTAGGAACATTAGGACCCCCCCCCCCAATGGTGCAAAAAAAGATGGGGCTTTGCATGGCCCCAGCACGAGGTGCATTGATCCTCCCGGTCGAATGGCAGCGATCTTCGCACCCCTCAAGGAGGCGGGGATTCCCAGGTCGATGGTTTTTGTTGGATGAGTATTTCGGTGAACGGTGAACGGCAGTGAAGCAGTATTGGTGAGTCACGGCAATTTTTTTGTTGGTTGTATGAGTCCAATCGGGTACTGTACGGGTCAAAGTTGAGTACTTCAAAATTCCAAAACGTGGGATGGTTTACGATCCTTAACATGACTAGAATTCGGAGTCCCCTTGATCCAAGAAACAAATCCATAGCCAGTTGCTCCATGATAGTTCATTATTTACCAATAAGTTGGTGGTTATATGACATGAGACCCCCTTTGTCATATAATAGGATTGATTTGTTCCATGACTATGTTGTTATTATTCCTATAATTCCTATTAATATAGTTGTTTTTGGCAAACGCAATTATTCTTCACATATTATTATGTCCATTCAGTCCTTCACTGTTTATTATAGCACCCCCCGGTCATACATGGAAACATTCAGGAAAGATCATCGAACCAAATATCCTGGAAAATCCTGGAAAAAAACTTTTCTATCTTTTTGGGACCCCTATATATGATCAATTTTTCGTTATACCTAGACCCTCCAAATATCTCAATAAAATTGTAAAATGTACTAAAACTTTAGGGTATAATTAATCCACCATTTTTATGGGTACAAACAGAGTCTATGTGGCTGTATAATATTTATCTTTTACATATATATATACGATGATTATGCATACATATATTATATATATACAGATATATAGATATAGGAAATCACCACGTTTTATGCTAAAACATGGTAAATCAATGGCAAATCATTTTTTTTTTGGACCATTCCAAATCGCTATGGTCCAGGTGGAGACTGCGTTGGTGAGGTGCTTAGATGAAATACATCATCCCGTTGGGGTATCGCCCTATCGTTGCTGAAAACCCGGAGATGAAGAAAAACGATTAAAAGAAACCTTGGCTATGATGAGTTATCATGATTTATGATGATTTATGATGGTTTATGATGATTTATGATGGTTTATGATGAATTAAGTGCATTTTAAAGGTCTAAATATATCCCCGAACATCCAAGTTTGGTCGGCTAGTTCAAATTCAGGGCATGTGGTATCCCAACCTTGTCACTGGCAGCGTGATTTCTGTATGGATTGGAGTGAGCATAGTTTGTACGATTGCCAACACAAGTGTGTTTGCAAACAGTATACAATCAGTATACCGTATACCCAAAGATTCATGGTAATTCTAATAATTAGGGACAACTCATTGGGGTATACGGTATACTGATTGTACAATAATTATGGTATACCATGATGAATTGCCATTTATGGTAAACAATAATGGCAATTCTAATAATCCAACTCATGATAAACCCACGAATGTTTAACACCAAAGCTTCAAAGCTCCATGAGGTGAAGCGAGACCGACTCAACGTCGCTGCCATCAACGCTCCGAGCCAAACGGTCCCTCGGACTCCGCTGGCAAGGCCGAAGTCAGGCAGGTCCCAGAATTTAAGACACTCATGTGGTGAAAAAGCATCTACAACTGGGGTAATTACATTATATATATATACATAGTATAATTACCCCAGATATACGTAATTAAGCAATATGGTTACACAATGTTACACACCACTTACTGGGATGCGGAAGCAGTTACCCCCAGTTTGTTCATCATTTACAAACTTGTTTTCCCAGGTGCAACAAGTGGTTTGACCTGGCCTGAGGTTGTTGCTGGCCCAAAGGACATGGTGGAGGAGACTGGTCCAGCATTCCTGGTGGCCATGCTTGATTCTCTATATATATATACACTATATACACACATATATATATATATATATATATTTAAAAATAAATATTATAGATTGAATATATATATATATACAGTATATATATATATATTATAGATTGAATATATATATATATGTATATTATTATAGATTGACTATATATATATATATATATTATAGATTGATTATATATATACTATAGATTGATTATATATATATATTATAGATTTGTTATATATATATATATATTATAGATTGACTATATTATATATATATTATTATATAGTTATATAATGTTATATAGATTATATATGTTCCCATTAGACATATTAAGCCAGCATTTATAGATTATTTTCTAGTTAACCATGTTTGACTACCAGATGGCAGCTGATTTATTGGCGAACATTGGCTATACTTGTTATTGTGGCTCCAAGATGGGAACCTCTGGTAGCCAACCAGACAGGCATGACTCAGGAGCCCTGGAATGATGATCTAGTTGTCCCGGGGAGTGGTGAGAGTATGAAACATGCGCAACTTATAGGTGACAAGAGGATCTCCATCTCTACCGTGGAACTGTATCAACCGTCAGATTTTGTGTAGAGTGCAGACATAGCAAACCGAGACTAATTACATGAAATACGAGACCAGCTGAAGCCAAGTGACATCTTCCTTTTGAGCCGCCGTGAGTGGCAATCTCTTCAGCATGCTCACGGAGATAATTCCAATTGCCCAAACCCAAAGGCCCAAACGATTGAAATGCCCATGATTGCACACTTTAATTTGTGACTGCATTGAAATGGGGGATGGGTCAAAATCTATGAAATTACCAAGATGGCTGAAAAAATAATCAGTTATGACTTAGGGTACTATCCAAGTAACCAGGCTTTTGACCCATAACCAAATGTTTTCCTAACCGGTTCAGGAGATTTGCCAGCAGTTCCGTGGAAGAAGCAAGCTCTTGAAGTCGCCAGCGTCCAAGTTCATCCCAGCTGCCAAGTGGTCGTTTCTGAATGCTGAAGATGTGACAGTTATCCTCGAAATCTCAGTCTGAACGCCCTGAGTGTTGCAGCTTTTGGGTTCTAGATTGCACTTAGTTAGACTTGTAGAGATTAGACTTGTCGACCGGTGGGACCGTGCAGCCGTTGTTTGTTCGCGGCTTTGGGTCAGGCAGGGCAGATGTGGTGGCGGAAAGAACATCAACCAGCCAGTGTAGATGACAATGTGATTCTGGGATGTTGGGATCATGATGTGCATTTGCCCATATTTGCCCCATGTTTATCAACGTTCTATGCTTTATCTATCTTTATCTATCAATAGTACCACATCCTTTTAGCATCTTCTTCCAAACAGGACTTGTTTGGCACAACCTCCAGCCCCAAAAATCGGATGCTTGATGGATTGATGTCCCATCTCGAAGAATTTCAGATTGACTCTCCAAATCCCTCAAAAATGGTAAAATGATGGTGAAATTACATAAAAATACTAAATCATTATATGGTAAATATGGTAAAACATGATGAAGTACTAAAACTATGAAACTATGGCAATTATGGGGTATATTCAGTATATTCCACCATTTTTGCTGGGTACAAACAGAGAGTACAGGGGGAAGTTCGTTCCCTAAGAGGCGCGATGTCTCTGAGTTTTACTTCGCCTGCTGCCTTTCAGGCAGGAGAACGGTCGGGGGTTTCGAGAACGGAGATCTGGTGGGCTCCATGGAGCCTCTAGTGGCTCCCAGTAAAGTTGATATATAGATCATCCCTAGGGCCCAACAGGCAAGCCTGAGCTTGTTGGATGGAAGCACATTGAATTGGATACAGGTATGGGTTACAATGGTTACACGGGAATGGATCAAGACTTCAGACAAGACCCAGACTATCCCAGACTCGCAGATGCTGGTCACTTAAGTTTTAAACCATCCATTTTGTGCCGGATTTGACCCATTTTCATGCTTGGTTGGCTCATGACATTTCATGACACAAAGTTTGGTCATTTCCGCATGGATTTTCCAGCCCGGCGACTTGACCATTGAATACTCCGTTTTCTTCTCCGAAACATCTTCCCATTGAAGGGATAAACTTGTAGCATAACTCTAAATCTATTCCTAGAGCCTCCAAGTACCCCAAAAAACAGCAGAGGCAGAAATATATATATATATAACATTATATATATATATATACATGTTACAGATATCATACAATGTGTGTATGTAAATATATACACATTATATTGGGTATATTAATGGCACCATTTTCTATGGCTCCCGGAGCGTCGTTTATTAAGATCGGAGCGCCGGAGGCGGGACCTGGAGCATCACCAGTGCTTCCTCAAGGCGCCCGAACATGGCTGGGATAATTTCCCCAACGGGAGGATGATCCTATTTGACGAAGTCCATCATTTTTCCGAGGGATTGAAAGCACCAACCAGATAATGTTTGGGTAATATGGTATAACAATAGTATGGTAATATGGTATAAGTTATAACATATGGATGGAACATAATATGTTATACCATTTAACATCCATTTGGGAATGGTTTATACCACCTACTACCTATAAAAAATGTGAAATTGGATGAAATGGGATGGTTTATGATTGTTTTACCAACATGAGTTGTACTTTGATGAGCTGTGGAGTTGGTTGTAAGTGGTTAATAAGTGGTTTTTATCAGCTAACTGGGGTATGATTGGTCAGAAGCCACTTATTAACCAATTAATTAACTCCATGGCCCATCTAAGTATATAGAAAAAAAACAATCGTGATAATCGTGGGCCGTGGTTTTCAGAGCTTTGTGGAATTACCGAAGGGTACGGAGTATGGATATGCATGGGAATTATGTGGAAATCAACACCTTAAACATGAAAGGCCTGTTTTGCGGGCCTTGAAACCCTGAGAATGGGAATCAATGCAGAACTCACTTCGGAGGCCATGGGAGGCATGCGCCGCACGCAAGCCCCTTCTGCGGGACATGTACAACACTGGTGCAGAGAGTGGCTCGGAGGGGTTGATCGGTTGAGATTGTTTGAACATGGGCTTCCCAAAAAAACTCAGTTTTCATAGTTTGATTGGGAGGATTACCGAAGATTGCATGGGTATCCACGAGCCCAGTTGAGCAGTTCATCCGTCGACGTCGCCGTGTGAGTCCTCAAAAACCCACCGTTTTTTTTTTGTATGGTCAAGGTTTGGGGTTGTTGAATAATCTGTATTTATTGTAACAGGGAATGTTGCATGGCCTGGTAAACAAACCATGACGGACCTCCTATGATTCTTCGAAATGCCCATTCTTGATCATTTGTTGATGTTGATATATAGTGATTAATATATATATATATACTAGTATATATATAATCCCATAGAATCTATGAAACAACCGGCCAGACCCTCCAAAGACCCTCCAACTAGGGCAAAAAATGCTAAAAAGTACTAAAAGTTACCAAAACTATGGAGTATATTCCACCAGTTATGGCTAAAAATGGACTCTTTTTACCGCTGTTTGATCCAAGTGGCGCCTGGTTTATCTCTAAGGCGGGCCTCGGCGTGGCCGTGGGGCTTAGCGCCCATGCGGTCGCCCGGAGACGTGGAGAACGGAGCATGAACTCCGCGCTGATGAGTCGAGGGGACCAGGAGGACGGCTGGTGGGAAAGTGCTGGGTTTAGTTCCTGAAACCGCTGTTTTTTTTTAATGGTTTTTGACTTTTTGACCATCTAAAAACTTGGATTTCATGGCAATTTCAGGGGATTTGAAGTGAAGCAGGGAATCAATGGCAACTGGTAGATGTTTACCATCTAAAGTACTGATGGATTTAGAAGCAATAACTCTGGGGAGCTTAGTTGACCAGTTGGGGAAAACTCATGAGTTGCGGCCATAAATTGGGTGTAGCCATTTTCAGTCGCACCAATGTTGCTATTCCAATAATTTGATTGGGTGTTGACCAATCATTTCCTTTGTGTAGATCATGTCTCGCACTTCCATGGGACAAATTGAACAACTGAACCAAGCTTGACGACAATCTGTTTGTATGTTTATCGCTGAAAAAATGCTGAAAGTGACTAAATTACCAAGAAAGATGCCTGTGTTGTAGATATGGTTCCCCTTCATCCTACCTGTGATGATGATGATGATGATAATGATAATGGTATTGATGATGTATGATAGTATATGATGGTATATGATGGTATATGATGGTATATGATGGTGATGTTGATGGATTGATACAATATGTCAATATGTTTCAGGGGGCTTAAATGTTCAACCAAACATGTTTCTAGCAATAGGATGTATCACCCTCATAGGTGTGTCGTCGGCGAGAACCAACACTAACTAAAGATATTGTCGTTGCGATACCTGTTGGCGTCTTAATCCACAGCAGTGTTCATCAATCCTACTGGTGATGATGGCAATAAGTCTTGGTAGATATGGATAGCATAGTGTGCCTCAAGAAACTAATTATTTGAAAGCTGTCACCAGCCACATTGCAACAGGTACGATATATATATATAATGCCTAAGCAAAATGCTAGACACATCCTGCTTTGTGCAAGAATGTGGGCCACTGGATGGGTCGTTTCAACAAAAGAGAAAAGGATCTTTCTTCTTGATTTCGGAATGCTCAATTAAAACTAAATATGCGTATGTGTTTGTATTAGTTTCTTCGTAATCAGTCAGCTTATCTACTGTTTCTCCTCCCATTTGTCGCTGTTTTGGATTTCTCTTGGAGATGGGTCCCATTTTGCTCTCTACGGGCACCTTTGGGTGCGAGGAATCCCCAGATGTGAAGACATCGGTTGATGTGGACGTTTCATCGGACCAAAGTTTGCGAAGACGGTTGGAGGACGGCCGGCCTGTTTCGAATGGTGGGAAGATGGATCGGATTAGAGGGCTGGAGTTGCATCGATAAAAAACATTAAAACAACTGGATAGATCATATTAGATCATGTTAGAGCATATTAGATTATGTTATAAATCAGTTAATGAACAAAACACATATATCATGATCAGATCAGTTATTTCCACGTGAATGAAATGAACAAAAAACCAACCAGATAAAGTGGACGGACCCAATTTTTATCCATGAGGCATCCGCAGCACTGGAACAACCAGCAGCACTACCGTTCCTTTGGTCAGGTATCGATCGTATCGATCGTAATCGGTTCCCCGTTTCCCCAGTGAGGGTCAAAGGCACTTGTGATTCGAGTCTAGGTCCTAAGTTGACTGTTAAAGATGTTGAAAGTATCCACGTGATGTTCAAGGCTGGGTCTTGAATTCTGACAGTGAACCATATTTATTCATTGCCAATGATGCTGAGGAGTCAGGGATGGTTGATAGCTTTCAATATAATTGCTGTGATGTGGGACAACCAATAATGAACCTTGCTTTTCTTATTAACCGCAGTTTACCCTGGAATCAGATTATCCGGAGATAGGGTTAAGTTGCGGGTAAAGCACCTTGTCTTCCTAGGTGTCAACCATTTGGGGATGGTTTATAGGACCCTTTTTATGATGATTTTGGGGATGGTTTATGATTAGGACGATATGACTATGATTTACTTTTATTGGTATTCCTACTGTTGTATATTTCAATCATATTTTTTTAATTCATATTGTTTAATCATATTATTTAGTCATATTATTTAATCATATTATTCCCTTTTTCATCATATTATTATTCCGATGCGTCCCATTTATCCTCAACATGTCTTAGCCATGATCAGGGACCATTTTTGGAGCAGCTTTGTCTCAAAGTTGGTAACCTCTAAATCCCATTCTTCATGATCAGTTTCCCTTTTTTGAAGTTGCTACTTAAAGGGGTCTCTCCCCATGAATCTAAATCCCGTAATATCCCATTATATCTCAAACACATCCATAATATCCCGTTATATCCCAATAGATTCCATCATATCCCATTAAATTCAATGAAATAGTCCCTGTTGTTGTATCCTCTTGGTAGACTCATACAGCTATAGCATGTTATAGCCCTTAACAGTTGTAACTATAAGTTATAGCCCTTAACAGTTATAACTATAGACTATATAAGTATAATTGACTTATAAGCTCGTTTAAGTGATATTTATTTGTATGTAATCTTAGGTGCAGGAGTTAGTTCATGCCATTTACAACTGTTAGTTGGGCCATGACTGTACCGAGGTTCCTGCCTCAGCCAAAGTATCGCGAGTTCATCGTCAACGTTCCAGGTGATGCAGGATTTGATCCCGCCAGTCTCGCAAGAGTTCCTTGGTTTTAGTCGGAGCCAGCGGTGACCATGGTATTTTAATGGCATTTGTTTTGTAATTTTAATGGCAATGTATTGGGATTACATGGCAATTTACTGGGATTCAATTGTTTTTTTTTGGGATTTAATGGCAATTGAACGGCATTTCAATGGGATTTTGTAATCTATAAAGTGTGTAGACCTTGGTTGCGAAAGCAAAGATACCATCGAAACATGTTTCCGGGAGTTGAAACAGGCAGATGACATTCTAATCCCATTCCCTCAGAAAGTGACTCCAAAATGAAGAGATCAAAAAAACACCAAATATGAAGAGATCTTTCTTCTGGGGAAGTGCATACCATTAGGTTTTTTTTGGGATTTCTGGGATCTCCATGTCAGATGGCAAGAGGATATAATATGCATGGAACTAGCCCAGTAGTCAATGATATACAGGACACCTGTTAATTTAGAGACCTACAAACCAGAAATAATTGTTAATATGTTGCAATCACTTTAGTACAACTTGGATGCGCACCAAAGTAGTGGTTGGACGTGGTTGGGGGAGCCACTTCCAGTATGCCACAGGCGAAAGTTCAGTCAGGTCATGTGACATCAAAGATGCCTTATGGAATCAGGTTTAAAACAGCAGCCAAAATATAGAGGCAGACCAGTCAACATCAATCAACATCTACTAGCACTCTGAGAGACTCTGAGAGACTCTGAGGACTTGGCGACCTTTAGATGGATGCAAGAGGCTGAGTTGAAGCATTCGCGCATCGCCATGGTTTCGGTGCTGCTTTGGCCCTTGTCAGAGCTCGACTCCGTCCTTGCTGAGACCCAAGGCCGAGACGCTTACTGCAAGGGACATCGCCCAGGAGACGTGTTGACTTTATGGAGATCTCCAAATAAGTGCAGTGCCATTTTTGCTGTGAGGGTTGCCCAATGCTTACAACCTTCTCAAAATACCATGTGAATCTACTTCAAGCTACCCATGACACTTGGTATTTGCTAGAAAGATCTTGAAAGACCTTTTTACATTTACTGTTCTTTTGTACTTTGCAGGGTCTAGGCAAAAGCTCAAGTCATATCATTCCTGGACTAGCGCTGGCAATGTGTTGTTAGTCTCTATGTTTTGGTCTTGTTCTGGGGTAAAGTTTGAAGCTCCGTGTTTTCAGATGTACTTGTCCATACCAACAATCGAGCCATACGATTATGGCTTGACCCACAAAATGACCCGAAAGACTTCGACAAAAAACACTTTGATTGGCCGGTCAGCCAGAGGATAGTATAAGACTGTAATATACTGTATAAATAAGAATATACAGACTGTCAGTGAATCTAACTTTTAAACTTGGGTAATTAAAGGTATATGCCATATGGGTCCCACTGTATAGTATCCCATAGTTAGCTAAGTTGGTTTATAAATATTTATCTAATTATGATTCAGCAAAAAAAATATACACAAATAACCATGAAACAGCGGTGATCCTGGCTCCAGGCCTGGTTCCAGGCGATTTCCCCTTCGGTTTGGCGCTGGCCGTGGGAGCTATGGCCATTGCAGTGCCTGAGATGTCCAAGACGCCTGAGTCGCCACCGGGATTTTACGGCTTCGACCCTTTAAACCTGAAGGATGCGCCGCTGCCGCCGGAAGGGGCTGGGGGTGGTACCATGGAGCGTTTCATCATCTCACAGCCAAGTAGACTTGATTACCATGTTTGATCATTTTTGGGGGGAAAAACGGGCTAAACCTCCTACTCTTTGTTTTTGACAAGCTGACTCAAGGGACTTAATGTGGTGCAAAACCTTTTACATCATCCACAGCGACTTACCAGCCAGTTATTGACTGGGATAATTCTCCACCATTTTGGCACTAGTTTTTGTGAGGCAAATATAGAACAATGGAGGATACATGAGGATACCTTTCTGCAATGTTTCCTATAGTTTTTGTTTATCCCTAAAAAAGCAGTGTGGAAATTACTTTACTTCGTGTGATCCCCACCATGACATTTATACATTTTCTTACTGGCAAATCTTCTGGCATTCTATCTGACATATCTTCTGACATTCTATTTGACATTCTATCTGGCATAT
>Ga0126342_10018914_pt1 | contig 11765 bp, 8 predicted proteins | sample Cyp1metagenome_FD_92528 | JGI IMG/M metagenome (GOLD analysis project Ga0126342, IMG submission 92528) | Coral microbial communities from Lord Howe Island, Old Settlement Bay, Australia - Cyphastrea 1 metagenome | ecosystem: Host-associated > Invertebrates > Cnidaria > Coral ... | reverse complement strand
CACCTATGGGCTGCCCTGAGCCTGTGTTTTCTGCGGAGGTTCGCCGGTTGGCAAAACTGAGCTGAAGGCCTCTGGACAGACCCATGGATAGGCATGTTGGTGAAATGAGATCGTTCACACTATGCATATATATATATACTATATACATATATATATGTATATATGGTTAGTAGTTTCCATCCCAATTTCCCCCTGTGGTCTTCCGTGGTACGGCAGGTGAAGCCCGCGTGCCGCGTCCTGGCCGTGGCCAGGGCCAGCTAGCGAAGCTGCCTCTGAAGGAACTGGGGACGGTAAGAATGGTGACTTGGGGATGGTTTATGACATCATAAATATGGGGATTTCCTCAAAATATGGCTAAAATATGGCGAATATGTAAAGTTAATGATGCTTACTAATGGTTAATACAGGTTAATAATTGGTGATCATGGGGTGTCCTGAAATGAAATTACCCCAATAGCTGGATGGTTTATTTCATGGAACACCCGATCTATAAATGGATGGTTTGGGGGTACCCCTATTTCAGGAAACCTTCATATTACACCTGGAAAAAATGTTTTTTCAGTTTTTCTGAACATTTTTGACATAGATTCATAGATGTTTTTTTCTTTTTCGTTGTTTTTTGAACATATGGCCGCTATTAGTTATTTGTATTAGTATCATCGTCACCATTCTGACTATTCACTTAACACTCTTAATTTTAATGCTTCATTTAATGGGAATCTGTGCTGGTTTTTAGGAAAACAATCCCATGCTAACGATAAACATCTGAAACAATAACAGTATTGATAGAGATTGCAGTGTTGGGATTTCATGTTAGTTTTCAGGGGTGTATATATATAAATCATTCTGGTTGACATCTCAATGGTTGATATTGTTGGGTCGATATTGTCTGACCACAATGAAACATGAACTCACATTGGGTCTGGCTTATTTCACAATCTGAAAGCGACCAGTCATTGGCTCTGTTTTTCATTGATATCATTGGGTTTACCATATCAAGACTTGTTAGTTCCCACAACAGGTATGTTCCAATTGGGTGGTATCATGTATGCTCCGTTGTTTGGGGTAAGCAACAAATGGATAGTAGAATGATGAGATTGTTAACTCCAAGAAGTGAATCATACCCCGACAGCGGGATTTATACCTGAACATTGGCTGCTTCAACTACGAAAGCATGCTTAGCTCCGGCTAAGTGCAGGATTCTATTTTCAACTCCTGACGAAGAACTCGTAGTTGATCAATTGAAAGCAGCCCTAAATTTGCATTGGAAACCTTAGCCTCCCATAGTAACAACCTCTGCTCCTTTATCTTATTGAGATAATCTCCTATATTCAACCTATCCTAGATAATAACCCCCCAATTTTGATTGCCCCGCATTACACAATCCTGGAAAATCTCATCTAGGTGTTTTGCTGGCAGGAGCAGCCTCTAGTCTTACCTCCAGCTGGTCAAGATGGAGGCGCTGAGGGGCACTCTCGCGCTCGCCGGACCCCAATCGTGTTTATCCCAAGCTGGCTTGTATCATGGTTCCAATAGCTTTGTCGAACATGGGCACAACTAAAGCAATGATTCTGCAAACATCTCACGCAGATGCAACCTGGCCGTTGAAGCACTTCTCAGTGCAATCATGTGGAATCAGATGGAGTCTGAAACGGCCTCCTTATGCTTCGAACCTATATGTTTCGGATAGACAGACGTATGTCCTTTTTTGAGCAGACATGAACTCGGCCTTGAGGATACCCAAATTTTAGACAAACCCAATTGCCATCTTCTAGCTTAGATTTCCCTTTGAATAAGATCCCATCAAACATATTCCCATGATTTCCCAGGCATAGACGATTTTCCCCAAACACAGCCATTTGGCCATGGTTTCCCTATGTTTCCCTCCTTGCCTTCCCCAAGTTGTGTCCCCGCATCTGACCAGGCCCAAAGTCGAAGCCTGGAGCCATGGGGAGGTTTCCCACTGGGAGTCGGACCAAGATGTGGGTCAAAATGGAAGACCTAGGGGACCACAGATGGAAATGTCTAGTTTAGTATTAACCATCCATAATTTTGGGGTACCTAATTTTGACCCATAGCCATTTGTGTTGTTGAAACTATGGTTTCTGTTGTTGAAATCAAGATGAAGGCTTCGGGCAGTGCTGGATAGTGCTGGCAATCTCAGCAATCTGTCAGGTTAAGGGTCCCCTGAGGGTAAAACCACTGGACATGGCGATGAATGCTGACAAATTCCCAGATTTTGCACTTAAAATGGCGAAATATTCTGACCTGGAGATTTTGAGATAGTACCCCAGAAAATGGATGGTGTAGAATCAAAAGTGATTTGTTTGCGTCAGTTACCAGTTGGGACCCCATCACTTCGCAGGTTCGGATCCAAGAGGACACCTGAGCCAAAGTCCAGCCGCGGGCATGGTTCCAGGAGCTTGGTTTATCGGCAAAGTGACCAGCGAATGATGCGAATGCTTTGCAGAGACAGGGTGATTCAAAATTCGTCTTCACTTATCCAATTTTGGGACAGTTACCTGTGTTTAACAAATCTGTACGTGACATTTTGGTGTCTCTGCATGGACTCGAGGACAGAGAGGGCAAAGTCTGGTCAAATCTCGCAGCGGGTGCGGCGCAGTGGGGGGTAGGAAGGTCCCATTGCAGACGATACCGGAGGTTTGTGGGGATGGTGACAACTATTGTAAAGAAGCCTAACAGTGGGACCATGTTATGTACAGGTACTGCTGTCAGTCGCTCATATCTTGCGGGTGGCTTGTGGAACCACTGTGATTTGCTCCAAATGACGAAGGGACGAAAGGATATGTACGAACGGTTCAGGGATGAGCGGCCATGAGCAAAGGCCATTTGTTTACATCAAACTGTGTTTTGGCATGCCTTGTGGGTCGTAGCACAGGAGGAGGAGGAGGAGGAGGAGGAGGAGGATGATGAGGATTCAGAATCAAAAAAAACCCAATAGAGATCTCGAGAATTTGCTTTGTGCAGGAAGAGTTGTATATGGGACTTGCAGGGGCGAACATGGATACCACCACGATAACTCCCTGAAGACTGAGCGGGTAGATTTTTCATGAACCTTGCTTTTTTTTCTTAATTCTCATCTGGCATTTGGCTCTGTGGTTTGCAGGGTCTTGCATCACTTCCGGTCATTGTTTAAGTTGCCACATATTGTCCAGGTTCCACCCGTCAGCTTTGAGCGTTTTCGACGCAACAAGGACGTGCGTGTGATGATGCGGGAGGGACTTGTGGATGTAGATGATTAATCACCATTCATAATCCCATTAATCACCATAAATCACCATTAATCACCATGAATTTCTCCCAAAAATGGTTCTTAGCTCTTTGGCGAAAGGATATCATACTTTCCAGGTGATGTACAACCATGATTTAACCCAAATACCTCGAGGAGCGGGAGCAGCAAAGTGCACCTGTGTATGACATCAGGCGCGTCTTGGGAATTCGCGAATGTGCCAATGGTAGGGATTTTGGATTATCCCCACACAAATTTCCATGTTCATGGATGTTGAATTGTTCGTGGGTAAACCCCCCCGCTCCATCCTTGCTCAGTCCGTGAGTCTTTACCAGGCTCGGGCTTTTAAAGCTAGACATGCTTCATGACCTCCGTTGATGCTGGGATGAAGATCTATGTCATTTTGATTTCACACGATGTGGCCAGCCCATTTTGGGGATAGGATGAGGGATCCTAGGTGACTGGGGTCCCTTCCATGTGTTATTCATCACTCTTGGATGGAATATGCCGAATTGGCGCCACCCAAATCGTCCAACTTCAACGAACCGGGTCAAATTGTGCAGACACATTTTGCGATTACAACTGGTCCAATTTTCTCCATTTTCCCAACGAAAATATCTGGCTAGCTCTATCAGCTGCTAATGGAGATTTGGAAGGCTTTGGTCAGGGATCACGGGATGAAATGATTGGACCCAATGGAGTACCTCGTTTTACGATGGCAATGCCCAGGTCTATCAGGTCACCAGGTCTAAATTTCTTGGATGAAACCAACACCTTCAAGGTCAAACTATAAATGGTAAGGTTTTTGGAATCAAATGGTATGGGTTGAAGGTTTTTTTGAGAATATGGCCAAAATTCCACAGCAGGAACAGACATACTATATAAGTCAAAGGTTCGGCTGGTATTTCATAGAAAGTGATATTTGTATTTGTGTGGTGTTTTTCAGTCATTGGTTTTTGGTGAAAGCCAATCGAACTATAGATCTACACCATACACCACTCAGCTAACTGTAGGCCTTTGGGGTCTCATTTTGTAGGGGGTTATTTAATTTATATCCATTGATCGGTGTCTTGAAATCGATTTAACATCATTTTTGGTTGGTTGTACCCCTCAGATTTTGGTGACAATCAACCCGATAAGACCTTTGATGTGCATCCCAGAAATCTTAAGTGGATGCTAACCATATTGCAGCCCAGTTACATGTGGAATATCCACACTTATATATCTAGCCTCCAAACAGATAGAACCATAATTTAAATCACTACATTAGAAGTGTTATTTATATAAACCCCTCAACAGATATATGATATATAGATGTCTGTAAAATCTTACTACTGTAAATCAGGATTTTTTTTGGGTATTGGATTTCACTTTTTCTTCAATGGTTTTGGTGCCAAAAAATATGGCTTCACCATCTTCACCAACTTCCGTTGGCCAGGTCAGCACGCAGCGGCGTGCTGCAGTCCGTCTGCCATGGGGAACCATCCCCGGCACTGCTGGGCGCCGAATTTTTTTTACGCCGGCTGGTGGGTTATTTTGCGGGATTTGATGGTTATTAAATCGTTATTAATGGTTAAATATGGCTAAGAATGGGTACATAACCAATATTAACCAATAATGGATATAATGAAACCAAGACATGGCTACTATTTGGGGAAACCAAGACTCATAGGCTACTATTTGGGGATGGTTGCCAAAAACACCGTAAAGATGGTGATGACTGGGGGATGGTCTATGGCATTGGATTTACCACGTGAATATATGGGTTTTGAAGAAACAAACTCATGGGGATATCATTGATAGCGATGGTTGGTTGATGATTTAACGGGACAATCATTGATAAATCAGCCATAAATCATCTACAAATGGGGATTTAACCATCATTTAAATTGGGCTGATGATTGGACTGGGAGTTATGCTGTCCTTCAGATATTGGGGGATTTTCACAATCCTTGGGGATTTACTCAACACTGCTCCTGTAATCATGGTGGGTTTGGTACCTGAAAATCATGGAAAACCCCAGCATCTCATGGTTGATCATGACGGTTGAACATTAACATTACCATTGTTGAATTTCCTGTTTTTTTGACAAACTCATGTGGGTAAATCTGATATGTAGACATATATAGTATATATATATAGTATATAGATCATACCAATCTCGGCTGCTTGAGAATTTGTTAAGAGATAAAGCCAATATTCGGCTTTACTATTGCGGCAATTGTCACTTTGTACCAAAAATGGATGATGTTTCTGGTACTAAAGGTGTTGTAGACCCTTTGTGGCATTGTTTGTAGACCCTTTTGATCGCGACATGTGACTCATGTGACATGAGCTATCCAATTTCAAAGGTACCCAAGTTCCATACCCCAAATTTGTCCTGCAGACTTGGCTCTGCAACCAACAAAAAAGAGTTTGCTCGAGGCGTGTATAGGTTGAGAGTCATTTCATACTCAAACCAGCCAGCTTCAATACGAAAAACTCACGAACTTGAAATCTAATCATGCCAGAAATTTCTGAACGGTGGTCCTGGTTGCAAAGCCACTGACGTGACTCCGACAGGGGACTCCACACCTTTCCATGCCGAGCGGGACGATGTGTGGAGTGAACTTCTAGGGATCATACCATGGGTGATGATCAAAAGGTAAGTTCAATGATATTGGCCACAGTTTGTAGATAGACTACCCACAGTTTGTAGATAGACTACCCACAGTTTGTAGATAGACAAGTTTTTGATCGCTTTTGCAGCATGTTTACCTCCAATTCATTTATTTTGGTTCAGCATTTCCGATGATATTCAATGGCAATTCCAAGATCCAATAGGCCATATAATGGCCATACAATTAATATGCATGGTAGGTAGCTCCAATTTTCGGTACCTGAAATGACCATGAATTTTCCATCATTTTCGATGGCTCAATTCCTACCGAGTTTCTGGGGGCGTGACTTCCGCTGAGGTCGGATGAGTTCTTTGGAATCGAGGAGACGGCCCGTTTTTTTTAGGGGACCGTATTGAGCACCCAATGGTATTGGGGAATCCCAGGCTTGACCAAAGTATTGGGGGTATTTTTTGGGGTATTCCAATTTTTTGGGGTATTTTTTTGGGGTATTGTAGTCACGTCAAAGCTGGATGGACAATATGAGCTGAAGAGTTCGGGACTGTAGACACTGTAGACTTGAAAAATAGCCGAATTTCAGCGAATTTTTCTGGCTCCAGGAGCACCTGAAGGACGCATCAGATCAAAATTAGGACGCAACTGCTGTTGTTTATATAACAGAGTCACTACGCTTCAGTTTGTTGATGGTGATGACGTGCTGACTCTCAGCAAACCCGGTGGCAGCTGCTACCCCTACACACCAACATATTGACTCTGGGCTGGCAGTGCTATCCTTCATTCAATAGCAGGACTTAAAAATGTATGTATGGTTCAGAATTTGTGACCAGTAAAATCGAATGGCAACGCCTTAAAAAAACTGACGGACTTGGCGCTTGCTGCTACTTATTGAGCTGGAAATCCCGGGTTTCAGACCGGATGTATTGAAACTTGCCATCAACAAGATGATATTGTGAGATATCTAAATATATGTACATTTTTTTAAAACCATTACCAATTAATAATTACAAGTACCATTTACCATACATATTACATTTTGTTTCCCACGATCCTTGTACCTTGTTTTGGTGCCCCACTTGAAACCCGTTATCGGATGTCCCTGTCGCCTGGGTCAGCCATGGCGTGTGACGATGCGCGGCCGGAGAATGAGCATGGCGCCTGGGATCCTTGGGGTTAGTACAAAATCAGAGTTGGTCATTGCTGAAATTTCTTAATAATCGTTACTAACCAGAACATAGAAATATTTGATAGTTAGTAGCTTATTGTGGTTAGCAACTTATTATGGTTAGTAACAACTATCAAATATAATAGTTAATTGATATATATATATATATATTAATATATATTTGATAGTTGTTACTTATTATGGTTAGCAAGCCAAGGACATGGTGAGTTTGGCAACCGCGAAGTCGTATGATCTCCCACTAGACTACATACCCTTTTGGTCTGATCTAGGGTGCTTGAAGCTGTCTGTTTTGCAAAGTCTATATTTCCTTTCAAAAAAGAGTCTCTAAGTTCACATGAATCCATATATTTTGTTTCATGTAAGTTCTTTTTGGGTTCGTCACTTCTTGTTGGTTTGATCAGGGTGAAACTGTCTGCACTGTGGGCAAGGCGGGCAACAGCTGAGGGATGATGAGCAGCATTCAGGAGTCAGAACCCACCCTCGAAAATGGTTTAATTGTGAGCTAATTAATTCTAATTCACAATTCTAGGATAAACAACTAAACAATCAATATGCCATTTGCAGTTCTCCCCCACCTACCCATTGCTGCGCGACTGTTTTGCTTCGCTCAGAGAACGAGGTTGCCACGCAGAGAACCTTGGAATTGCTTCTGACCTCGTGCCACAAGGCATCGGGGTATCCGGGAGTATCCGGTAGAATGTGGTTAAAACAATGCCACTTAAACCATCCATTTGAGAATGGTAAACATACCACCCATAAAAATGGTCATTTGGGGGATGGTTTATGATTGTTTTACAAAAAAAACACTTACTTTCAGACACATCCAAAATGCATGGCTTTGATCCAGAACATGACATTGGTCAATGTTAGTCCTCGTAGCCACAGGTCTTTCTGTGGCAATAGCCAATCTGCGTGGGTCGCTGCCAGGCACGTTTGTGGCAAGAGGTACTGGCCTTACTGACTTCCATGAGATCTCGGAGATTGGAGGTCAGGATCATCTCTTGCCACGCTGGAAGGGGGGCAAATTTTGTGCAACTTTAGCACCAGTGATCGTTTACATGACAAATCATTCTAAGAAAATGATAGTGGTTAGTTCAGCTCGGCAAGATAGTGCGCGATAGTGCTATAAATTCTAGTAAAATTGCAGATTCCAAAGATTTGTAGCAAAGTATTTCTACCCTCTGGTAGATCTGGTAGTCAAACATGGCAATGCAAGATCCTCCATGTGATGATCTTCGTTGTAAATCTCCCTCTCTGTATGTATGGGATGTCCCAGCCATGTTTGATGACACTGGAGGGCATTAACCAATATATATATATATTACTGTGTATATATATATAGAGATAATATATATATATAATATAAATATAATATATATATATATAAATAATATATATATATATATTATAATATATATATATATATATATATATATTCCACGAATCTCTCATTGGTATTTATTCTATCACCACGATCTCCACAGTATACCACCATGCTTGTTGGTTAGATCACTACTTGAAATGGTCATATTTTCCCGTAAGAAAATATCTTCCTTTCATACTGCATGATTCCATCTGCCGCCAGGTGAGCTCCTCAGGCCTTCACTATGCGCTCCACGCCTGCGAAGTGGGCGCCCAGTGGCAACTGGCCTTGGAGCTGGGGCGGTTCCACGGACGTGGGGCGATGGCAGCGCTGGTGGCAGGCGAGGGCGGCCGGGGATCGGTGATTAAAAACCGCGAAAGAATGGTGATTTCATGGGATTTTAAACCATTCATTCATGGTGATTAGGGGATTTTATGGGATTTGATCAAGTTCATAAATGTAATGATCCATTTTTAGTGAAACATTTCAAGAAATTGAACTTTAATAGTTCTTCATAGGCCTTTTAGTGAATATAATCCCATCCCCCATTCATGTGAAACACACCCCATTCTGTCCCGAAGATGTGGGGCTGTTTAATATTGGGGAAGATATTAGCAATTATTAGCTCAAATGGTTGAAATTCAGTTGGTGGCTTACTATTTTGGTTAACCCTCTTTGATATGAAATTATGATACCTTAATTAACAAACAACTTGTTAAACCGCATCTAAGCGCTTAAGAAGCAGTAGCCACGACAATGGGATCATGATCTCCACCAATATTGGTCTCCGAAGTCTTCGGGGGTTGAATCCCTAAAAACAAGGGTCCCCAAAAACACGGGCTGGGAGGTTTCCAAAGGGTGATTTCCCCAGTTTTCTCAGGGAGATGTCCGAGCGAAAAAAATCCAATGCCATAAACGCCATAAACCTACCATGACTGGGGATGAATCAAAAATCACACTTTTTTGGTGATTTTTGGGGTGGTTTATCAGATACATTTTAAGCACCGATCAGGATTCTTCAGCCATAGTTGCGACAGGTTGTTGGCAGCTACCATAGTTGGACATTTTTCTTATCCGGTGCTGATATGTTTTTCAACCTCGAATGTGAAGAGACAACATTCTCAGGACAGGAGACCAAACTGACGGAAAAAGAAGATATGGAATATACCATGCACATTGTATCATTTTTGTTTTTTTCGCCTTTTGAGAGTTGTTTGTCTTGGCACTTGGGAAGATCAATACTATCTTGAGGATCATTTCTTAGTTTCGACTTACTTGGTTGTTGAGAGTGGTTTGGAACTATGTCTTCTTGGCTGGATGGCTCGTATTTTCATTTCATTGTTCATAGCCACCAGTGCTGGTGGCTACGTTTGCAACTGGCACCGATGGATTCCGATGGATATTTGACAATTTACTTTGTTTTACAGCGTACTACTGTATTGGATTTGTAATGTAATGTAGTTGTATGATCCATTTTCCTTCACTATCCCCAGTCTTGACTGTACATACCCCCCATTTGCTGGTTGAATCATTCTGCTTCTAGCTGGCCATATACACATTTCTGTCAGTTGAATCCGTGTCTTTGAGTAATATCATAGAGACATCTAGCTACATCCACGCATTTTTGTTTGGTGACCCATAAATGAAGTACCATGGCCTTGCAGCATTTTTTATGAAGTAAGGGGACCACCCACATTAAGATTTGAGGTTGGTGAATTATGATGAATTTCATCCAAATCAAAATAACAAATTTGTTTTGCTAGAATCCCCAATTTCAATCGTAAGATCACCCCTTTGTACTAGTATATATCTTTCAATTCTTGATATATAGTAAAACCATGTAAAACCACATTTTTTCTCCTTAAATCCAAACATTTCATGGTAAAACCACCACTAATTTCATAGTCAAATCACAACTTCTGGGCAAAAACCACCATTTTGATCCGTTTTTCCATGGTATTCCCATGGCAAAACCACCATTTTTCCATGGGAAAATCACCCAGCATCCTCAGGCAGTCAATGGCAGCGCGCCTTGGTGCTGCCCACGGATCTAACGGACCGTTCGATGGCCGCCTTGGCCCGTGCCACGCGTGACTCGGACTGACTCGGAAATCTTTGGGGTTTTTCAGATGTTTTAAGGAAGTCCCAAAGAATTTTTGGATCACCGGGAAAAAAGTGTGTCTGGTTTGAGCATGATTTTGTTGGGAAAAAACCGGTTGATATCCAAAAGATTGATGGGGTTGGTTGTGAAAGTAAGAATTGGGACTGGACAAAGTGGGAAAATTTGGGAAACTGGAAGAGAAACGAGAGTTGCTCACATTCGGATGGGGAAAATCATAGTCATAGACTGAGATTACAAACCCAAATTACGTTACCCAAAAGCATCAAGAATAGGTCATTCTAAACAGCAAACAAAGATTTTGGGGGACCTGATTGACGACAGCAATAATTCACCATGTTCGTCTAGGAATGGCACAAATGCACGAGTTTCACCTGGAAATTAAACACCCCTTTTATTGGACTCAACCATTGATTCCAGGTGACACAAGTTCTCTCTTTCTCTCTCTCTATATATATATACACATAGAGATTCCATACATGGATGTCACTTGGGGACACCACTCTTTCTCTCACACACACACAAATCCAGCCTTTTGGGGCAGTTGCACCATGTCAGGTAGCTTGTCACTACTTTAGGTCTATTGAAGCACCTTCTTTGGAGAGGTGGCTTTGGAGTTATGTAGTTATGTAAGCATATCAGTAGTTACAGGGGCCTCATATCCCAACTTAGGTGAAGTCACTCTGGTCTTCTACCCATTTTCTTCCCAAGTGGACCCATTTTGTTCACAGTTGGTCGGTTCGCCCACCCGTACTTCCAGTGGTTGATACAACGAAGTGGTGAGTGCAATGAAGGCGGTTGGAACTGCAATGGTTGACATCATCCCCCAGTCTTTCAATATCTGTAGGATCACAATGCTAAAATCAGCGAGGTTGGACAGCGGCATTGGAACTTCTGACTCGTCGCTGATCAAATCTTTGGTGGTTTGGGAGGGGGCTCCCCAACTTTCTTTTGGCAGTCATTTGCAATAGACTTATGAGATTCATCAGATGATCTTAATCGAGCTTGCCATTTGTAGTTAAACTGGTCAAGATCCACTCCCTGCTCATGTTTTCCATTTTTTGAGAAATCATGGGACACAAGCATACATAGATGGGTCAACAGCGATGATGATTTTCCGCATCTTTTGGGGGCAACATCCATGAGCAACAGCTATATATATATATATGTATATATATATATGTATATATATATATATATGTATATATATATATATATATATATATATATAT
>Ga0126342_10018913_pt1 | contig 11766 bp, 8 predicted proteins | sample Cyp1metagenome_FD_92528 | JGI IMG/M metagenome (GOLD analysis project Ga0126342, IMG submission 92528) | Coral microbial communities from Lord Howe Island, Old Settlement Bay, Australia - Cyphastrea 1 metagenome | ecosystem: Host-associated > Invertebrates > Cnidaria > Coral ... | reverse complement strand
GCGAGGCGAGAGGAGCTGTGGAGATTGGTTGGAGGGAATAGAAAATAAGAATAGAAGGGAAATAAGAAGAAATAGAAGTGGTAGTGGGGAAAAGCCTGGTGAGGATCCAGCCGGACCTCATCATATATCATATATATATATCATATATCATATAATGTACAACTGGGCTATACAACTAGAAACCCCTGACCCGTAACAAAGATGACAAGTGTTGTGAGTTTTCTTTGGAGAGTCACCCGTGAAATTTCACCAACAACTCAGGGGATTTTGACCATGAAGTGGGATCTTACCATATGTTTGAGCAAAAAAAACGGTTATTGCTTGGGATTGATATGATTACCATGAATGGAATCGGTTCTTCACCCACAACTCTGAGGGCAGAGAACCACTGATTTCGTTTTAAAAGAAAAGGACGGATAAACCCAAAGAAAGTGGATAGACTTGGTATGATTTGGTGATTGGCACACAAACTTTGATGATATCATTCAACACAAATCATGGGAATGCCAACTGCAAAGGTTATAACAGCTATATCTTATTAGTGCCAATTGACAGGAAAACGATGCAACAATGGCACATAGCAAACAATATGACATTTCTATGTGATGGCGATACGGCGACATCGATATGCGTCAAGATTCAACAGGGCCTGAGACACTTCACCGATGCGCAAAGCCAGGAATCCTAATTGGCAAAGAACCACCATAGTTAGAAGCCGTTTAAACATGTATTGATCCCAGAGAAGTGCTAGAAATCAACCAGGGAATCAAGTTCTGAGGTTGAGAGCACGAGTTTGACAACGATGAAGCAAAATGATAATCATCATGACAACAATCATCTACTTGCTAATACGTGAACATTGAACATACATATATGCAACAAAAGCATATACAATATCACATCATATCATAACATGCCCATCATATCACAGCATTCCGAGCAAAGTTATCATATCATATTTCTCATCATTTCAGGTTATATGTATATATATATATATATATTATATCATATATATATGTATGTATACATATATATATATATATATCATATGTCATATATCATATCAGTTCCCATCAGTTCCCATCGGTTCCCATCAGTTCCCATCGGCTCAGCCACCGGAATGCATTGCGACTCAGGACAGCAAGCCTGGAGGAAAACCATCAAAAATGGCTCGGTTTAACCATCAAAAATGGTGGTTTCACTGATCAAAAATTGATAAACATTGTGGATTTGTTCATTGTTTTTTTTGGGATATACCTGGCCATTTGGGATAAAACTGTAATTCATTCAAGGGTATTGAACTAAGCTACGATTGAACCAATCCATGAATCATATGATTTTCGTGTGTAGCACATTGGAATCGGTGTTCAATATTTACTTACCGCAACCAATAAGGGACAGAAGCTACCGCAATATTTGGAAGTGAATGGAAGTTAAGCAACCCAAATTTCCAACTCTACTCACCAAAAAAAGGAGTGACCCAAGGAAACTCATGCTTGAGCAACAAAGATGGGGCTTCAGCAACAGCTGATGCAGCCACTGAGCCACCATAAAGAGCCATGGAGTCTACCAACAAACCCAGTTGATCGGGTGGAAATGGCTAACCAAGAGAACCCGACACAAGCATCATATAGAAATGCAACCAATCATCAAACTCAGTTTACCATTTGAATGAGAAACAAATCATGGATATGTATATATATATATATACACATGTAAACCAGTGAATTTGGGGGCCCTGTTCTGCAGCCATTTAAGTGACTAACAATTTGCGATGGGGAAATCGCCCATTTATAGATGATCTGAACAATGATTATTTTCCATATCTATGTTAAATTAGCAAAAGGTAAAAAAAAAAAAAAAATGGTGACCACTAAGACCCTATTTCCGCGTGTTTTCGCATGTTTGGTGGGTGAATCCAAGGCTTCTTTTTGGTGCATCTCCCTACAGTAACTTGGCTAATTCATCACATCCAGCTGTTGAATAGGTCCAAAAAATGAGCCCCTCTGGCTTCGTACTGGATCAATTACGATCAAATCCACCACTTCAGAGGTTTCCTTTGGGGCTTTCCATCCATTTTGGGCTACCACCAGTCATCATCCATATTTTTTTATGGGATTTTCCATGGTTCATTAACCATCCAGCTACATCCATATGGGATTTTCCATCAAAAAGACCATCCATAACTTGTGGTAATGTCAACCCCGGATGAGACTAAACTATGGTTTGTTAATTTGGGGGGTACTCCTCCAATAGTCATTTCATCTAATTTCATCTATAGTACTTTTTTATGGTACAAAATCCCAAGTCAACAGCCGTAAACTAACGGGGTTTAGCTTAAAATCCAGGGATCCCTCGGGTTGACAAAACACCCCCATTTCGCTTCACCACCATCCTCTGTTAAAAGGGTCCCACCGTCCCCAAGGAGCCGTTTCGGCGCCGCCTTGGCTCCGGGCCCCTTGCAGAACTTCATCACCGCGGGGGAGCTCATGGATGCGAAGTACCTACGTGCCATCGCAACGGCGCTTCGCATAAGAAGGACTCGAATCGACTCGAAATCATGGTGAAATTGGGTGACATTATATACCATAATATACCCATATAATATAATATAATAATGTGGTAAAGTCTGTGTGAAGAATGATGAATCATGGAAAATCATGGTGATTAAGTGTGAATAATGGTGAATGATTGTGAATAAAGCCTTTGCCATGCTGGTGGTTGACCTACCCCTCTGAAAAATATGAGTTCGTAACTTAACTATTATGAAATTCCCAACTGAATGGAAAAATAAAAAATGTTCCAAACCACCAACCAGTTGTGAATAATGTTGAATCATAGAAAATGATGGTGAATAATGGTGATCAAGTGTGAATAGTGGTGAATGATTGTGAATAATGATGAAGAATTGGAAAATCATCAACCATGGATGAACAATTGATACTTGGAGTGTCCACTCCGGTTTTTTGTAACATGTTGCGACATGGGACATGGCCCATTGAGTTCCGCTTGCGTGTGATTTATCTATTAAATCGATATAAAAATACCAAAGGGTACTCAGTAAAAAATCTGATAAAAGGTGAATTTGCAAAATGGATAAAACAGGTAGTTACACCGTAACCCCCACCCCCTGAATTTGATCATAAAGCTTTAACATCACATGGAGATTGATGAAGCTCAAGACCAAAAATACAGCCTCTTGGCTTTGGAAGGATATTTTCTTGGGGAAAAAACTGTATACCCTCTGGTAGTTTAACGTAGCTATTGAAAATGGCCATTAATAGTGGATTTTCCCATTAAAAATGGTGATTTTCCATAGCTATGTTAGTTTACCAGAGGGTACCTTTAGAATTTCGATAGTGGCGTACAGTATTTTTTCACAAGTTGGGGATTGAAGCCATCAATAATATCAGGGCCTGGCAAGCCCAACCAGACGAAAATCCCAAGTGTGAAAAGTGAAAATTGTGATTAACCATGGAGTAGAGATAATTAACCATTAATAACCATTATTAACCATTATTAACCATATTAGTGTATTATTAACCCTTATTAACAGTAAGACCCCAAGCAAAAATATCCAAAGATTCTCCCACCACACACCTCGCTCCCATCGGCACTGGTCGGCCATATCACCCAGACCGCCAGCTGTCTTGACCTTGGATGGCGAAAAAGAGATCAATGGAATGCTCAACAACAAAATCGATCAAAATCAGTGATTTGTACAAATGTGATACCCATCAAGCTTAGAAATGAATCTATAAGTTGGGCTTAGAAATGGCACACTTCAAATGACACATGGAGTACCTGGGACCGAAGAAACCCATGGAGATCTGCCGGTGTAAAAATGGTGTCATGGGATACAGGAAAAATCCTGAAAAATCGCCATCAACGAATAGTGAAAAAACTGTGAAAATATGATGATAAACCATCAAAATCTGTCAAATAGTAGGGAAACTGATGATAAACCCTTGGGTTTGGGGGATACCCATGGATATCCCGTTTACGTCTCCATACTCTGGAATCAATTTCCTATTGAATTTTTGCACTTCACATACATGTGCATGTCGATCTCGGAAAGATGTGTTTAGACATTATATACAATACTGTAATAGTAACTAGTAACCAACATAAAATCACATCCTGTAATAGTAACTTCACCCGCCGTGGCTCTCGAGCTACGTGTTTTTTTAGAAACTAACCGCGAACAACCGTGACATGTTATGTTGGATATAAGGATCATAAGGATCATTGATGGATTTGTTTAAAGGAGTCAGAAAAACCCAGTCAAAACGATTCGGAATCCAAATGAATCCCCAACTGGGTTGACCCCGCTGGCTGCAGCCACAGCAAAGTCCACAGCATTGCCAGGGAGGTTGCCATCGTGTCCAGCTTTGCAACTGTTCTACCGTTAATTTTTTACATGACATTTTGAACCTATATGGTTGGGTGATGAAACAGGTGCGAAGATGACATTTTTGGATCCCGCATCAAGTCATCACCACGGCTTGAAACATCCAAAGTTGACCACCAGGCAGTATGAAATTTGCAATTGCACATGGCCGGCCAATGGAAATCTAAAAGCCACCCGATGCAAATCACCATGGTGTTGGGCATGGAAAATTGGCATGGAAAAAAATGGTTGAACAATTTTGGTGTTGTTTTTCTTTTGAAGACATGTGATGCCTACATCAGGAATTCGATCCATCAAAGTCGGCAGAACTGAAAGATGCGCAAATGCTGCACCAAGGGCAGTTTGGTGGGATCAAAGATTCGTTGTTTCATCTCCAAAGCCCTAAAAACAAACGTGAATCGCTGAGTTGTTGATTCAAACGAAACAAAACCATTGAATTTTGATAATGTTCATTGTGACTTCCCATTGGTTTCGGCAAATTTGCGCCGACAAGTCCTGGAAGAGTTTTTTTTTGCAAAACCATGTCGTGTAGAGGGAGAGTTGAATTGCAAAACCATGTCGTGTAGAGGGTTTAGGGTAACTGAACATTCCAAAATTGGGATACTCCCTGGTTAAAACCCCAAGCAAATAGCAATTCATAGCAATTCTATATTACTCTTGTGCCGCTTTGCCTTTTGCGAATTCCTGTTCAGCCTCAGCCTGGGAGAATTTCCCACACAACTCTGTCAAACTGTTGTCACAAGCAGCTCTGTCACACACTGCTTTTGGTTTAATGAAAGACAGAAAGGGAGAAAGAAAGAACGAACTCAAGAAAGAAATAAAGGAGAAAAGAAAGACAAAAATAAATAAGAAGAAGGCAGACAGTAGACCCAACAATAACCATGTCACTTTTTGGCAGAAACGGGTGGTATTGAGTATTCTTTGGGGTTACCTAAATATCCTAAACTGGTGCATCCAATGACGTGTTTCCCTTTTTGAATGGGGCGTGGGGCATGGTTTAAAACACATTTCAATTGGGAATTCAGGTTGATAACATGGATGTAACTTGGGTTGGTTGAAGAATGAAGTCTGACCGGCACTCACGGCTTCTACGTGGGTCTTCAATGTTCCTGTAAAGCAACCCCAGAAAGGTAGAACTGTGTTTTATCGCTATTTTACGTTTTGGAATCTTTTTCGGGCTTACCGTATGTTTTCCTTCATCCAATTCTCCATAGTTCTCCATTGGTGATAGGCCTTGCAGCCGCCGGATCGCCCATCCATGGTGTGTCGGAATGGTCGGAATGGATACGTTCCCATGATGGGAAGCTTTACCCACCATGAAACCTCCCAATGAGTGAAGCACCCATTCCAGTCACCCATCTCCCAAGTCGAAAGGTGGTCTTTTTGTGGTGCGAACCTTGTCGCGACCTACCTACGGCCAGTCTGGAGCCAAAGATTCGAGGTTTCCATCCAGTAGGGGGTACCCCCCATTGCATCATCCAGTCATTGCAATTGGTGTTTGGCCCAGAACCAAGCGATTGCAGGGCTCCGTACCGATTTGGTATATGGATAGATAATGATAAAGAGATATCTAAATTATCTAATTATATCTTCGATTCACGGGTATGGCAGTAATTCGCGGATAAATTTAGTGGATATATGATATATATATATTACTGAATCAATCATCCAGTTCCATGTCAAAATCTATCCATGTTTACTATCTAATATAAACAAAAAGTGAAACTGCTCCAGGTACTGGCAATTAAAGGCTCGCACTCGACTAGTGCCGAACTTCACTTGCCTTTTTCGACAGCCGCCAGATCGCAGTGGTCAAGTCTCTCACTATATTGGAATGATCCTCGAAGTTATCAAATGGTGAGGCTAGGGTTGATACATGTGTATGTGTAATACATATGTATATATATATATATATGTATACATACATATACATATATATATACATATATATATATATCATATTAGATATATATATATATAGCATTGATTCAATGTCAAATAATTGGGGATGGAAAGCGATGGAAAGCCCATATGCCAAACATCATTCAGACTGTTTTTTCGAACAGGAAACACACTTGAACTTCAATATATGTATATATATATATCTATCTATCTCTCTCTCTCTCTCTCTTTGCTGGTTTACTGTGTACATCCCACTTCCCAGTGACTTTCTCATCCCAGATTCCAGTCATGGGGTTCTTCACGCCTGCCACACTGCCTGTTCAGGATGGGTTAGTCATGCTGAATCCCATAGTTTTTTCCCGATCTGTCTGAAAAAAAAACGAATCCAGCCAATTTGAGTAAAGCAATAGTAGACCATCCGAATCTTTACGATCAATGAATGGGATAAGACATCAAATTCTATGGTTTATGACATCGCTTTACAATCATGAATTCCATCTATCCCGAAGTGAGAGTCCACTCTACGGCTAAACGTCGAAGCACCACCAAGGGAGGCGAGCTGGGATTTGTGGATGTCCAACAAAAATAGGAACAGCTAAAGCACCATGATTCATTCATAAAACCCATGATTTCAGTCAGCTTCAGTTCAAATTTGGCTGATTCCCATGTTCTGCTGCTTCGTTGACCCATGGTGACCTTCTCGCGTCCGAAAGGTCCGCGCTGCGCCGCTGCGCTGTTCAGTCGACGCGTCGTAACAGCTTGTCGCCTAGGCCATGGAGATCTGAGAAAAAAATGGGGAAGCAACAAATGGATATAGCCCATTTGTAAGAATTGATAAGTGTTAGATCCATTTGCACTTTTACGATAGGTGTTTATTTCTGAACTGACGAACTGCCGTAAATTGCACGGTTTTTTGTTGGGACCTATCGGTGGAGGATTCAGTTTTTCAGAATGAAACCACCAACAATAGTTGCTACGGTATAATTATAAGCACAAGTTGGGATGTTGGGATATCGATATGACCCCATCATATCCCATACTTAACTATGGTGAAAATGGTGAAATATACCCTCTGGTAAACTGTCACATAACTATGGAAAATCACCATTTTTAAAGGGAAAATCCACTATTTCTATGGCCATTTTCAATAGCTATGTTAGTTTACCAGAGGGTAACCCAAAACAAGGGCATCCATCCTTGCGATACGGGATTTGCCGTATTGTCTAGTCGTCATTTTTCAAATCAAACTTCAGGATCTTCAACCCTTTTTGGGGCTCCATTACTAGAAGTGTTTAAAAATCATCCCATGACTAGGTGTAGACCCAACTTTATAAACCTCAAACTCCGGGTTTCAAAAGGGACCCCCCCGCGACTTGAGGGTCGCCATGAGACATTATTAAGCACGGGAAAGGTATGGATTTTCAGTGTTTTTCCATATGTATATAATATAATATAATATATAATATAATATAATATAATATATAATATAATATAATATAATATAATAAGAAAATAATATAATATAATATAATATAATATAACATTTATTTATTTATTTAATGATTAAACTAGAAACAAACCATTAATTACATGGTCCATGAGTGAAATTACATGGTCTTTTTACGATTTAAGAAAAAAGCACACATTTTTTTCACAAAGTTCCAATAGATTCACCTCTGCCCCAGTTCCAAGCCTACGCTCTGCGCTGTGGGGAGCTCACCCAGATCTCAGTGACGAGGACGGCTGGTCATCGGGACGGTGTCAAACGTTGGAAAGATGGGAAATCCTCGATTTATGGAGCAAAATGGAGGAAAAATATGGGAAAATAGGGGGAACATCATCTACAAATGAAGGACTTCCGATTGCTGTGGTTGATTACCGGAGGGTGTGAATCATGTTGAGCCAGACACCCAAACAACCGGCCACTAATCAGCAGAACTGTTTGAATCAAACTAGTGGAGTCAACCCCAAGTTATTTTATCCACGAAAATCAAAGCCACCCAATTGAACCAAGAAAAGCTGTTTCAAAAATCCGGAGGCTGACATTCAGCAGCAGCCCCTGCATGGCATAGAACAGTGGCACTGTTCAACTGACATGATTCCGGAGTATTTGATGCGGTATGATGTGGTTGTATTACATTGGAATAATATGAATCATATATTGGATACATCTAACTAGTACTAGTTTGGATGGGTTTTAGACAAACACGGGGAAGTTCAAAAACGAAAATGGATTTCAACCAAGAAGAATGAGAAGGAACGCAACCAGTATTTTTGTTTGTAAACCCAATAACAGACCTACAATTGGAGGATGGTTCATACAACCCATTGAAAAGGGGGTTTATGTTGTGGTTTACCACATCATATAAATCAACTTCAAACAAGGATCCTTCGTCGAAGCAACATCTATGATTGGAAGCAGTCAAGGAAACATGGGAACAATAGCCAGCCAAAATGTCCAGCAAGAATTGAAAAACATAATACAAGTAACAACAATGTCAATTTTTAAGCAATTGGAAAAACCGTTCAAGAATCTCAACTCTTTTAAAGGGTGTTTGAACAGGGTATGTATTAACCACCAATCATCGGGTCATTTTTCCCTCATACCCTCTGGTACTTTAAGATGACAATGATTTTTCATCGACTTTGCCCAGGTGGAGTGACTAAACTAGTGCGATTCATCCCTGTCATTGAAAATTCCTATCAAAAACATTCAAAAAACACCATCCGCACCGATCTCTCTTTCCGATGGGAGTTTTTCGTCACATCCTGGGCTTTCGGACAATTGAGTTCTGGGGAGCTGTTCATCATCTTCAGATCCTTCCCTTGCGGCTGCCTCAACGACTCAGATGTTCGAAAAACGACCCCAACAAGGGATGATCTGTGCTGCACGTAATCTTGCGGACTGTTGCGAGAAAGCCTTGTAGATGTTTTTTTGGGGGATATCAAATCCCATGAAATCCCATGAAATGATATTAAACCCATTTAACCCAGGGATTTGTTTGGGGATATCAAATGATATGAAAATCAAGTGCCATCTCTGCATATCGAAACCCTGCTGGAGTTCGGGGCCACCGAACATAGCTGAAGGACCCTTGATGGGAAGATCTGAACATCTGAAATCATCTGGGTTTGTCTGAAAATAGGGTATATTCCCAATTATAGCCATTTAATAGGGATAATGATCATTAACCATTGGGTTTAGGGGTACACTATTTTCAGACACACCCATCTGAGTTTCTGATTGTCATATCTTTCTCCCCAATAGCCCTCCGGCGCTCCGGCCTTCCCACACTTCACAGACGGCATGGTGATCGAATGGACGGCGTGGACGGGGATGCATTGTCATTAAGGTAAACCCTAGCCATAAACCTACCATGATTGGGGATGGCCATAAAATCCACATGGTGATGGGGGGATGAATCCCACATGGTGAATGTTATCATCACGGATTGGATTTTCGCAGATTCAAACTAACCCTAACGACTTCCATTGTCATCACCCAGCAATCAAACATTGCAAGTGTAATTATTAGCATTTATTAGCCATCGAGTATTACAAATCCTTAACCATCGTCAGTGAACCCCAATTCATTCACCACGATAACGACCGTAGATTCCTATCACATCCCGATTTGAAACACGATTCACTCGCCCAGTGACCCCTGTTGATTCACTGCAAAGGTGAACTCCACCTCATGCCTGGCGACCGATTCAACGGCGGAAAACCATCCGAAAAATTCGCCTCATTTTTGGCATGATGTTTTGATGATGTTTCGATGATTGTGTTGTCGATATGTTTCATACACATCCCAGTCAATTTTTGTCGGAATAGTGAGTTTCAAGTGACCCTTAGTCATGTTTTTTAATGAACCTACTGGACTATTTTTCCTGGGAGCATCACTAGATCCATTTTAACCAAAAACGCTGTAAAATTTTGGGGCTCATGAGGTGACCCATGATTTTCTCGGCCATCGATGTGTTTGCCAAAAAATATAAAAAAAAAACCAGGGCCTGGCTCAAGATGCTAAAAATGTCATGAAATGTCCCCCAGAATCTGCCATTAAAATTGGTTTATGAATACTGTATATTTACACTGTATATATATAATATAATATATATATATATATATATATAATTATATATATATATGACTCTTCTCATATCTATCAACAACCATCATGTTTATAAGACTCGCATGACAGTTTCATCCATGGTCAACCTTCCCAAGCCAAAGTCACCCGGTGGTCAAGGGCCGTTGATCTGGAACCTGGCTTGTTGATGTTCCCAGCGCCAGAACAATGGTGGGAAATTGGGAGGTGACACCTTGAACATGGTGGCTGAAATATGGACTCACCATAGAAATTCATGATGCCTTTATCACTTGAAAATGGATGTTATCAAAATTTATCACTTTAATTTTTTCAATGAATTTGGATTCGCCATAGAAATTTTAAATTTTCTGGTCGTTAGTCGTAGCATTTATCGAAAACGGGGATTGATGGGTCCCATGATGGGACTCATGGGATCCAAATGGAGCTATCGTTCGCTGGGAATCCATCTATTTCGATCGATTTGGGCCATGGCTTAAAACCATGGCGAACTGTAACAAATATATAACCAACAACATGATATTGACAGAGATATTGGCTTTAACAAATATATGTAACAAATATATAACCAATATATGTAACAAATATATAACCAGAGGGTAACAACCAACAACATGATATTGGCTTTGTCCAAACGATTATCCTTGAGATTTTCTTTGGGGACCATACTTTCACCGTGAAATCCATAGGTTAACCGCACAAGAATTTTTTCAGCTCCCCCGTTAGCACGGGTCAAGTCATTTGGGATACCGATCCACAACGCTGGTCGTTCTGGGGTTTCCCCCCCTATTTTTGGTGGATAATTTTGACCTATCGTTGTCTGAACTTAATGGGTACCCACATGTACCCAGTGGTTTTTGTTCGTCATCCCAAAATGAAAATAGCGAGGTTCAGACAAGCCTTCACTCAATGAAATGTCATCAAGCCTTCAATACAAATATACTATTGATTAAACCATGTCACCATGGTGTTCCATATTCACCATGCATACTTTTCCTCGGCGATATCGCAAGCTTTTTAGCCCGGTAGTCATCCCAGATGAGCGAGTGTTCAAAACGATGGTGAAATGGTAATCAGTGATAAGATCCCCTATAAATGGAAGTATAATATAATATACATATATAATATATATATAATATATATAATTAATATAATATATATATATATATATATAATTAATATAATATATATATATAATATATATATAATATATATATATACTGTGTGTGTGTCTCTGTCTCTACATCACTGTAGTTGCAGCCAGGGGTGCCACCGATTTCCGATTCATTTGCAGTCACTAGAGTTCATTCCTCAAGTGTTTTTGTTTCCAACAATTCCTCTT
>Ga0126342_10018912_pt1 | contig 11766 bp, 16 predicted proteins | sample Cyp1metagenome_FD_92528 | JGI IMG/M metagenome (GOLD analysis project Ga0126342, IMG submission 92528) | Coral microbial communities from Lord Howe Island, Old Settlement Bay, Australia - Cyphastrea 1 metagenome | ecosystem: Host-associated > Invertebrates > Cnidaria > Coral ... | reverse complement strand
CGGTGGGTGCCGGTGGGTGAGTGGGTGAGTGGGTGAGTGGGTGAGTGGGAGAGTGGGAGTGGGAGAGTGGGAGAGTGGGAGAGTGGGAGAGTGGGAGAGTGGGAGAGTGGGAGAGTGGGGGAGTGGGAGAGTGAAGAGGAGCGAGGGAGTGAGGAAGTGAGCGGAGTGAGCGGAGTGAGAGGAGTGAGCGGAGTGAGCGGAGTGAGCGGAGTGAGCGGAGTGAGTGGAGTGAGCGGAGTGAGCGGAGTGAGCGGAGTGAGTGGAGTGAGTGGAGTGAGTGCAGTGTGGAGTGAGTGGAGTGAGTGGAGTGAGTGGAGTGAGTGGAATGAGTGGAGTGATCGAGTGGAGTGAGTGGAGTGAGTGGAGTGAGTGGAGTGAGTGGAGTGAGTGGAGTGAGTGGAGTTTAAAAAAAGGCTGAACAAAGAGGGTTGACAGGTAAAAAGCTAGGGTTCGAACATCTAGCAGGTCCGCAGGCTAGAACTACAATAAGGAGAGTAAGCAAAGACTACCTCCGTAGAATGGCGTTGTTGTCCACACGTCGCGACAAGGTGAGTGCATGATGTTCAAGGCGGAGTCATCCCGATGAGCGCTTGATCTGGTTCCACTTGGTTTTCACATCGGGTTCGGAGCGTGAGAGTTTGCTGGCGATGACTTTCCAGGCATGCTTGGCTTTCTGGTCATTCTTGACGCTCACGAACCTTTTCCTCATCTGCATCCGTCCAGGGTCGTGGTGATCGTGCCCGGGAGCGTGAACGGGATCGTCGTCGGCGAACTTGAGGTTTCGGAGTAGCTGTTGGAGGGTGCTTTGGAGGGCGAGAGGGGTCAAAGTAGACGGGTCCGGCATGGACTCAGGTTGGGGAGCTTCGACATGTTGTAGTGGAGCAGGAAGGTGAGCTCGATTGCCAGTCACATCGAACAGAGCTTTGTCATCTGAGTGGGTTTGTCATCTCATCGTTGTTCGGGTCTTTGGGAGGGAACTCCACCCCGTCAATGTATGCCCTGGTTGCCACAGAGAACCGTTCTCGTGGTTGGAAGCCCTCAGGTTGATCAAGGTTGCCCGGACTGGGTAACAGCATCGGCTCCAGGTTTGGGATCAAGGTAGGTGGTATTTGTGACCTGGCCCGATGAAGAAGTAGATAAGCGTGATGTACATCATGAAGGAATTGTTGGAAGGTGCTGTCAGGTAAACGTCGTAGAGCTGGACGCCATGCATGAGGAGCATGTACGGGTTGCTACTCAGCCAAGAGTCTGAAGATATACCGTAAAGGAGGTGTGGGAAGCGAATGTAGTTGCGACAGTACGAAGCCGAGATCGGAGCCATCACTTGATTGAAGTCGCCGGGTGGAGAGTACCGAAGAGCAAAAGGTTCGAACTCAATGCAGAAGCCTAAGAATTCCTGGTCGATGATCGGCGAGCCGTAGAACTCCGGGTGAAGGAATGTCGCCAAGGCTGGGTCTCCGAGCCAGTGTGGGAGTCAACTAGGCACAGTCGGTTGTCCACGTAGCGGAGAAGTCGGGAGGTCAAATTCATTGTCGTCAAGGTGGATTCAAAAGTGCGATGCCATACTTCTTCTGACAGTGCTACAACCATAAGGCACAAAGCTGGACTCAGCGGGGAACACATGGGAGAGCCGCGAATCTGTTCGAAAACGCAAGTGCCGATGGAGAATTGCGTCATCTGTAGGGCATGGCGATGATTGGTTCGACGTCTCGGATGTAAATCTTCCGGGTGACATTCAAAGTGCGACAGGTTCGTCCTTTGACTACATCGCCGGCGTGATTGCCTGTGGAAGGTTTGACAGAAATGATCTCGTCGGGGTGTGTGCTCATCGTAGATGCCAGGTACTGGAGCATGAGGTGCCAACTGTCTACAAACCGTTGGGTGTCAATGCTAGTGTCAAAGTCGAGTTCCTGGAGTTTCTTGACGAGGTCGAAGACATCACCTTGAGCAAGGTTACCCCAGAGGGGCATCACGTCAGGGTTTTTTAAAGTAGGAAATAAGAAATGAGGGGTGTTTGGTCAGAAATTGCTATTTCGGTGCAAAAAAAAACGAAACTCAAGTCACAAACAAAGAGAGCTTGGCACTTTGGTACAGGAATCTGGAAGTTTGTCTATTGTGTATCTGTAGCATCTGAAAAATGGGTTGATGAGATTTCGTGCGGGTAGCGTGAAAGTCTTCAAACGTCTTTATGGCTTGTCTGGCGAGGACTTGAAACATACCCAAAAGCAAATACGGGAACACTCCGGGAACAACCCGGGAAACCGCCGGGAACACCCCGGGAACCACCGGGAACACCCCGGGAACCGCCGGGAACACACGGGGAATTCTGGAACATTTGCCGGCTTGCAATGATGATTTTTTTTTTGCAGCCAAAACATGCAGATTTGTTCTGGGAAAGGGTTTGCGCGGGTTGGAAGCAAATTGTGCTGTCGCAACTCTATGGGGAGGGGCGCGGCATTCATAAGCAAACGACGCAGACATTATGTACAATGAACGCTTTTTGTGTGCAAGATAGCTTGTTACAGCTTGTCCTGCCGCTGGGGGGGTTTTAAGTAAGACATGTGTGGGATACGCTGCTGGAATGAGTTGTTGGCAATGCAGTTGAGCATCGGCCTGAAGGGGGAGGTGAAGAAGCTGACAATGAGCCGTCCTGAAGTGAACTGTTTTTTGCGCTTTGGGAGGGCGTAGGCGTTGGGAAGATCACGGCCGGCTCCTACAGCCCATGGGTAAGACTTCAAAAATCGTTGCTTGATCTTGTCGATGGTGAGGTTGATGGTTGTGGTCGGGGGTGTCGTGAGCTTACGAAAGAGAATGTTGCGGTCAGGCACTGAAAGTATAAGCATTGGATAGCATTGGCAATAGATCCGGAGTGATGTCGCTCGTTTGTCCTCATTGTGAAAACGGCTCCAAGGAAAGTGTGGTGGAACTTGACGATGTCTCGGTGAGTAATACGCGAGGAAAGCCTGAGCGTTGTGGCCAGCATTCATCCCATAGACGTACGATGTTGCGATATGGTACCGATGGCATTGCATTCTTCCGGTGCCAGGTGTCAAAAGCGGTGGTCAGGAGTTTGAAGATTTCTTTCCGAGGTGGAAAATCTTGTTTTGCAGTGAGCCGGTGGCAATCGATGTCAAAGGTTGACAGTCGACATGTAAGTTGTCTCCATCCAAGGCGATGTGGTCTGACGTCTGTGTGGGCCGTGTAGCCAGGTGAGGACACTAAGGAGCAGGTACAAGCCGGTTGCGGTTGCAGAGGCTGTCCATGACTGATGGGTACTTGGTGAAGTCGATGTTGGTTGAAGTCGCATCATGGCCACATGTCAATTAAAGATTTTCAATTTCTATCGCCAGTTGGGGGTCAAAAGCCATGGAGCTCGAAGACGTACTGGTCGAAGAATTCGCTTGCCTTTCCAGAATTTGATGGCCCGGTCGATGGCGTTCAATGCGTAGGATCTCCGTGGTTCTCCAAAATTGTTGGCAAGGCGGCAGAGAAAGTAGCATCCCTGCAGACCAATGGCATTGAAACGACCCCGCTTCTCCATGTGAAACTGTCGAAGAGAGGTTTGAGCTCAAGTCCTGGATAATCTCCCAGAGGTCTACTCGGTTGTGGAAAGTGCGGCTGCAAAGGGCTTGTCGGATGGGATTTGGGGTGGATGCCCAGCGCAATTGCCGCCACAACGAAAAGGTTCCAAACTGTCGCGGGGTCGGAAACGGAGTTCTTTTGATAAGGCCTTTCCGGCAATTGAAGAATTGGTAAATGAACGGAATGTTGCGACGGGGTTGCCACAATTGAATTAAGGCTTGTTCCAAAGCCCAAAAGTTGGATTTGGTGTAGAGTGGGAGGATGGACCACATCCAAAAATTGTCAAACCTGTTCCAAAAACGTAAGGCGACTTCGGCCAAAACGAATTTGCTCTGTTGCACTTGCAGGATTTTTCTGTAGCGGGAATGTTCCAGATCCAGCACAAAAGACGAGGTCGACCCAATGTAAAATTTGGGTCAGAAATTCTGGATATGGGCAAAACGAACCTACACAGCTTGATCATCACGGAAACAAGAAAGGAGAAAAGATCAGCCCACGACACACACAAGAATAATCGATGACAAAACTTTCCACGTAGAAGAGCCCGAAGTTTGGAGTTGCCATTGGGGTGAAGAAGAACATGTTGACCCATGAGAAGACTGACTTTGAATCATGCGACATCCATAAGGAGAAGTTGAATACTCGGTGCGAGCGTAAACAGAGTCAGCAAAGTTAGGCTCAGAATACACAAGTGCGCAATCTCGAGATCCTTCAAATTTGTTTAGCAATAAAACAACTGGATCTCAGATACGAAGCTAGTAAGGAACTCAATGTCAACGCCGCCGTCATCACTTTTATGACCAGCTCATCCGTGGTGGACTTCTTCAACTTATGCAGCTCCAGGCCCATCGCCAGGCTGACTCGGTGGATCGTTTTGGATGCTGCGTCGGGTTGGTTCTGCCAGCATTGCAAAGCCTTTTGGAAGTTCTTGTCCAGCGCGTCCATCTTTGGTTGAGGTATAGTTTGAAGTCTTCGAGCCATTATATACTTGTAGTAGTTGGAGTCGCTGGAGTCAGTGAGAGAAGCAGGTTGGTTCTCTTCGGGCCATGTGCTGACGGTGCCGGGGACGACGAGGAGGGGAGATGGTTCAAAAGTAGAAGTCGTAGTGGGGCGTCCTTGTAGTGCTTGATGGATGGGAGTCATGCCTGGTGTACTTGAAGTGCGCCTGGGGCCTGGAGGGGCAGAATAGTGTCCCCTTGGGCGGCTTTGGTTTTGTGAGTTCTGTCTCAAGTTCCAAAATCCTCTGTTGGCTCGTGGGATCAGCCACGGTATAGTGGGTGGAAGCCAGGATTGGATCTGCTGAGCAATATCCTTGGCCATCTGCTGGTGCTCTTTCTGTGAAGGTTGGTTCCTTGGTTCCGGGATCTGTAAGCAGCGAGACGGTCAATATTAATATTGCGAGATCGAAGTTGGCTGTGACGAGCTCGGCAACTAAAACTGTAGTGCCAATGTTGTCAATCGGGATGACATAGCTTTCGCGCTCGTGCGTAGCCAATTGTTGTGTAAGCCCTGGTACAAGAATTTCCATAAGGGAACCTGGGACGGGTCCATGCCTTCAATGTCTTTGTACTGTGTGAACTTGCTCGATCGGATCGTCATAGCGAAATCCAAGCCATTGACTTTGCCTGCGTCATGAAATTCGACATCCGGTTGCCAAGTGTCCACAGGTGGAACTTCGCAAGGACAGATAGTGTATCCGCGGCGCACTGGAGGCTTAGTCTGAGATGGAGAGAAGCCAGAAGGTGATTTTGGTAGTAGAGCAACGATCTTGTGTAGTGGGGCATCCTGGAGGTGGAGGTGGAGGAAACAACGGTGGATGTGGTGGGAAGGTGTTCTGCATCGGGAGCATCGGAGGAGATTGGCTTGCAAATGGAGGTGGAGGTACACAAGGTCGAAGATGTTGCGGCCAGGAATCGAGGGAGCTGGCCCACCGAGGGGATCGCGCCGTAGGGGTTCGTGATAGGGAGCGATCAGGTTGAGATGGAGGAATCGACTGGGACCGGGAGAACTGTGAGATCTGGTCCTGAGACGCCATGACGTAGGTGACCAAAGCTGAGTAAATCGGGTAGGGCGAGCTCGAAGAGCAGAGTCAATGCATCAGGGTGTCAAGCTGCACAGTAAATATATCATCAACAGAGGGGTACTTGGCTTAGCCCCAGCCACACCGAATGACGTAGTGCAAATAGTAAACTCTGTGGGGTTCTCGGCTTAGCCCCATGCCATGTAAGGTCAACGGGAAAAACACTGACTTTGACCAAAAAATAAATACAGCAGCAACGGAATGGATCTTTTCAGGGAAGATGCTCGGAGCGGTGGCGTCACCACACGGGGGAAGCATTGTTCATCCAAAACAGGTGCCCAAAGACCAAAGATGTCAAGAAACAATGATATAATGTACATGTAGGTCAAAAGCAGGTCATCGTCGACGGGAGCCCTCGTCTTCGGTCTTGCCACATGAGGAGTGTTTGGAGGAAGGCTTGGCGGGTGAGATCGTAGATGTTGGAAACTTGGTGAGTACTGAGTACCAGCAACGAACGATACCGTAGCGCAAGATGAGTTTGTGGAAACAGCTCCGTCTTTGCCCTTTGCGATTCCTCCGAAGCGACAGGCTCGTTGGAGTTGATCATTGCCCCCTGCCATGTGCCTGTTGAGCTTTGGTGTACGACAGTTTGCTATCAAACCTGCCGGAAGTTGGCCCTTGCCGATCTTGTAGAGTCCTGCAATTGTTGACAGCCCATTCGCTCAATGTAGAGGATTAGCAAGTTCTGAGCAGTAGCCAAACAGCAAGGGTACTGGTTGGGGATGTTTTCAGCGTTGCGGCTCCAGCCCGCGGGCCTGATGACGTCATCGACCAGTATTTTTGCGACCACTTCCTAATCAATTCGATGATAGACAGCATATGTTGCTGTCACCGTTGTCAAAAGGTGGTTTCTCCGGGGTCCAGTAGGGGTGACGATGGCCAGGAGGTTGTGAGCCTCGATGTAATTAATATCTTTTGGTGCGTTTGGCAAGAGGTACCTCAAGGCGACCGGCACGTGAAGCATTTTGCGATGTTTTCCACCATCTCTTTATCAGCTTTGATATAGATTTTGGATTTGGTGGACGTAAGGTAAGGTTGAGACAATTGATAGCACATGGCGTCGAGGAACTCTTTGTAGGTGCGGTTTTCGGAGGTGGTCAAAGTTGTTTTGAGGTTCCATTTGTAATCAGACAGTAGCTCATTTGCACATTTGATGCGCTTCGGGTCCTTGTCGGCATCCTTGTCAACGAGCCAGCTAGTTGATTTTGCAAAATCTGCAATCCGGATGGGTGCAACGCCCTCCTGGTCAGTGTCTTCAGTGGAGCGCCCCGGGGATCTTTGTGCCACCCGATCCGGGGACCGCGATGGTCGAGGGGGTGATTTTGGTCGTCACGATGCGGACTTTGTGGGAACGTTGGTCTGGATCTGGTTCGCGGGCATCAGGGGATAATGCAGAGCCATACTTGATGTACTTTTGCCAGGTTGTCGAGGTCGAAGGGTAATAGGGTGACGTCTCTAGAGCGACTTCGGATTTTTATATATGGCCACGTTCATCTCGGCCTCGATGGTGTCGGGTTCGGTCTCCTTGATGTGCTAAGCGGCTGCATGTCGTTGTGATGTGTTGGTCAGGTTGTGGTACAGGTTGAGGAGCTTGTGCAGGAGGTGCAGATTGTTGAAAAGTCTTCGTAATGTTGTCCAGCATCTTCTGGTCAATCTGGGAGTCAAATTGGCGTTGGAGCGTGAGGTGGATGCCTTGGTCAGTGGTCTTCAGGATGGAGGTGGTTTTGTAGGTGGAGATTTTTTTGGCGGTAGGGGTCAACGTGTCTTGCGGTGGGTGTTGAGATGTACAGGTAGCCGGTGCCGTGGATGTGGGCGTGGAGCGTGTTGAGGAAGGCCAGCATATACACCTGGTTGAACTGGTTGGTCCAGCAGGGAGTCCTTGATGTGGGAGTGGGTGCGTAGATGGAGTTGCGGTGGGCGGCGGGTTACTGGTCGCAAGGTGGGTCCAAAGTTCAGGAGCATGTGGAGCAGTCGAGGTAGTCGGCGGCGCAATAGGGTGTGAATGGAGTGGTGAAGGTTGTGAAGGAGTAGGTGGCTGGGGTGGGAAGCTTGGCGTAGACTGTCGATTGGTCCAGCGTAGGTGAAGATCTGCAGGTCCAAAGACGTCCCCTTGAAGGTGCAATTAACACGAAAAAAATCCGACCAACAGGACCACGATCAAAACCTTGTTCAAATAGACCCCATGGGGGGATTTCAAACAATGTGAGCAAGAATAAATACCGATAAAGAAGATCACGACCAGAATCTTGATCAAATATCTCAGTAAACAGATTGTGGAAACCGTGCAGAACCGAGACAAACTTGGAAAACTGGAGCAAATCGAAGTTCTTGAACCACTTGAAGAACTTTGTGGAAGGGTTCTCGGCTTAGCCCTCTGCCATGACGACGGAAACGTAATAAACAAATTAATGTTGGGGTTCTCGGCTTAGCCCCTGGCCATTGCAGAAATAAAATATCAACTGGCAGGTACATCAGAAAGGTGTCCCTTTGTGATATCACGGATCAAGGCAAGTGTCTTTGTTAGTGCCAGACTTGCAATGATCCCTGGCACCCCCTGCATCTATTGACAGTACAAAGAGATAGAAGCTTTACATCTGGTCAGATGTTCCACACACACACAAACGACCACCGAGAAACTCCACACTCCCTTACAATGTTACAATATAATACCAGAAAACATACAAAAGTCTGGGGTGTTTCCTGGTCGCGCATTTTGGTGATCACACGTATATTACGCAATGCACAAGCATCGTTGTGAGCTGCCATCCGTTCTGCAAATTCACAGAGGTCGTTGTGCTTAAGCTGGGACCCATGACATGTGCACGGCTCCACGAATAGGGTTCACCAGAGTGCACCCATGCGCACCCTATCTGACAGTCTCTGGTTTCAAAAGAAATACTATCTGAAGTGTGAAATTGTCTCTCTTTGTTCCACCTTACAATCATCTTTAGGCAAAGGTATGACACTCTGGCCGTGACCCAAGTTCTCCAATTGCACTCAGAGGATCAGCTCATCCTCGTCGCTTGGCTGTTGAGCGTCACAATCTTTGGTCCATGAGGCTATGCCGCAGTCACAGTGGAGGTAGTCGTCATTGTCATTGTTTCGGTCATTGTGACAGTGACTGTGGTCTCGTTGGTATCTCCCGCTGCAGATACGGTGTCAGCATCGTCACTGCCGCATCCTTGCAAAGAAAGGGAGGCAATGAAGCCCAAGCAAATGGCCGCGAACGCACGGGCAAGCTGCATGATCACAACGGGTAGTAGTTGTGCGGGTGTCAAAACCAGATGCTGTTCAAGCCTCTTCCCTCTTTAGCCCAAACGGCCACAGTACAAATTGGTTGACTGGGGCAGCTCAATCAAGTGATTCCTGATACTTCCAAGACAAACTTCCACAACCTTCGAACCACTTCGAACCGTTCAATTCGAACCGCTCAAAAGGGGTCTTGGCTGCATACCGGAATGATTCATACCAAACTTGCGTTGGCAGCAAAATCTAGCTCACAGCTGGCTACCATCCCTGACCTTTGACCTGCACAGACACACACACAGAAACACACAAACAACCACCGAGAAACTCCACACTTCCGTTTGATTTCATGTTACATCATGTTACAATACAATAAAGAAAACATACAAAAAGTCTGGGGTGTTTCCTGGTCGCGCATTTGGTGATCACACGTATATTACGCAGTGCACAAGCATCGCAGTGCGCTGCCATCCGTTCTGCAATTCACAGAGGTCGTTGTGCTTAAGCTGGGACCCGTGACATGTGCACGGCTCCACGAATAGGGTTCACCAGCGTGCACCCATGTGCTCCCTATCTGACAGTCTCTGGTTTCAAAAGAAATACTTTCTGAAGTGTGAATAGCGAAGTAAAATACTCAGAGGCTCAGAGGCTGCTGGGTCGTGAAGCCTCCTCCAATGCCACCAGCGTCACCTCTCTCACTTCACGCCGCCACCGTGGAAGTCGAAGTCATCGTCATGGTCATGGTGCTGGTCATGGTCATGGTAGCGGTCACGGTCTCACCAGTCGCGGTGGTCGTCGCTGTCACAGTTGCAGTGGCAGCTGAAGTGGTTTCCTCCGTACTGCCGCAGCCTTGCAAAGACAGGGAGGCAATGAAGCCCAAGCAAATGGCCACGAACGCACGGGCAAGCTGCATGATCACAAAGATTGACGATGTCAAATATTGCCAAAAGCAAATGCGTGGAAGCCTCTTCACTTCAGCCGGAATAGCTACAGCACGCATTGTCAAGAGCGGCCAAACCAAGTCAAAAGCGGTTCAGATTGATCTGGGGTGTGCACTTTTGGGAGTGAGTAGTTTGGAATGCCGACATGACATGCGCAGGCTAGCAACGAGTGACTAGCACCTTCCTCAAAGAAAGTGGCACAGTAGCATACAGTAGTTCAGGCATGTTCAGGCGAGGCTCTGCCAACAGCGTCCAACAGCCAGGATGCCAACTTAGCAACTGGAGCAGCAAGGTGAAGCTTTGGAAGGCCAACAAGCAGGTAAACATACGCTGCAAAAAATACCACTGCTATGTTGGAGCATTCTCCAAGACCTACAAGTGCGTGTTCAGCAGCTCTGCAGAGAACTGCAAAGACTTGCTAAACTGTTATGCTTGCAGATTCTTGCATATCTACTTTGCTCAAGGGGGATGCTATCCTGGCTTCTGTTTGCGAAGCATTGTATCATCTACAAATTTGCTGGCCTGCTTTCAAGCCCACACTCAAACTACAAGGGTTCCCGAAAAAGCACCATTATTGATCTCAGTACCATGGTTTTCCGTTTTGTGTTTGGCGCAGATACTTTGCAGATGGTTTACTGTTGTCCCCGGGCTATCACGGCCAACGCTTTGAAAGCATTTGGTTTGCTTGCTTGCATGTGCTGGCATTCTCCTGAACTGTGCGAGTTGCAGTGTGGCCTTCGGCCTCAAACTCTCAAACCCACGATGCGTTGAGGTTTTGCTGCTCCTCGTCAAGCCTCCCCCTGCCACCCCCTGTACTCACATAAACTGTACATACTCAATATGTTCGCAACGAAATAAACAACTCAGCCCAGCCTGCCGGCTAGCTTTCGTGACATTATTGTATAGCGCATTTCAGCGGGCAGCGGCACCATTCTGTCTTTTGCTGTAGCGCGGTAAAGCGCCCTGTAGTACAATGCACTTTCGTTAATAGAGGCGTACTGTGTCGTGGGGTGTGAAAGAAGATGTAGTAGGATGCAGTGCCTTGCAGAACAGAGAAGTCTTTCACAGCACTTTGTACATGAGAAAAAGTGTCTGGCACTGCAGCCTCCGAGTTCTATGATGAAAACACAAGCAAAACTAGATCTTGGGGTGGCTACATAATGCTCCAGATTGATTGTCTCGGGATCCACTCATCACCAGTGTTGCTTTCCTGGTGTGAAAACTGGTGGACATGCACAAAGCATATCAGGAGAATCCGCCGGCCTGCCGGCGTGTCTGATTGGAAGGTGTTGTTCTTGTTTCTGTTTTTGGCTTGTACTTGTTCCTTGTTCTCTTGCTGCACGTCTTTGCTTCGTCTGAATCAAGTCCACCCACTACTACCACTACTGCTACTACTACGACGACGACGACCACTACTACTACTACTACTACTACTACTACTATTATACTACTACTACTACTCCTCCTCCTCCTACTGCTACTACTACTACTACTACTACTACTACTCCTACTCCTACTACTATTCCTACTGCTACTGCTGCTGCTACAGCTACGGCGACGGCTACGGCTACTACTACTACTGCTACTACTACTACTACTACTACTCCTGCTGCTGCTGCTACTGCTGCTACTGCTGCTACTGCTGCTACTGCTGCTACTGCTGCTACTGCTGCTCATGCTGCTACTGCTGCTACTGCTGCTACTACTGCTGCTACTGCTACTGCTACTGCTACTACTACTACTGCTACTACTACTACTACTTCTACTACTACTACTACTACTGCTACTACTACTACTACTACCACTACTACCACTACTACCACTACTACTACCACTACTACCACTACTACCACTACTACCACTACTACCACTACTACCACTACTACCACTACTACTACCACTATTACTACTACCACT
>Ga0126342_10018911_pt1 | contig 11766 bp, 9 predicted proteins | sample Cyp1metagenome_FD_92528 | JGI IMG/M metagenome (GOLD analysis project Ga0126342, IMG submission 92528) | Coral microbial communities from Lord Howe Island, Old Settlement Bay, Australia - Cyphastrea 1 metagenome | ecosystem: Host-associated > Invertebrates > Cnidaria > Coral ... | reverse complement strand
CTTTTTCAATAAGGTTGATTCCCCAATTTTTTGGCACATCCACCAAAAAACCCCTGGCCCGTTTACAGCCCCAAACAACAAACCCCCCCCCCCCCCCCGTTAGGCGCGCACGTCGTGACTCCGCCAGCACAGCACGGGCGGAGCGGAGGCACTGGATCCGAGACCTGACTTTCCATGGGAAATCCCCTAGTGAAACGATGATTTTCCCATGGAAAACCTCCATTTTTTGATAGGGGATTTCATGGGATTTCCAATTGCCAGGCCATGTTTGATTCCGAATTCTCATCAGCATCTTACCCTGAGGGGGTAAACAAATGTGACATACATACATTCTTGGAGTGTTCCCATGCAGGGTTTCTTTTAACCCCTGGGGGCTCTGGGACACTAAGAGGATAGTGATGCTTTGTAATAAGCCGTGATGATCATTTCTATAAATACTTCATAGCATTGTCATGTTCATGTTTATGACAATCACACCAATAGGATTATTATATAACATAATAATATATATAATATAATTATATAATATGTATAATTATATATAATATATATATATATATAATTATATATATAATATGTATATATAATTATATATATAACACAAAATAAATGGCAACGGCAACTCGCCATCTTGATCATGTTTTGACAATCTTTAAAATGATTTGGTGGCAATCATCCAGAATTGGTGGCATCATCGAAGGTAGCAAATGAAAAGCCATGCGGGTTGTCAAGGGTTTGTCCAAGAGTGGAGTGGAGTGTCCTTGGATTTAGGGAAACCCCGTGAAACCCCGTGTTTGGTCACCAACATCAGCTACGATCATTACACGAGTTAACGCATTCGTGGAATCTGTGCACAACGGAGTTGTCTGCTTGCAGCCTATTCCATGCAAGCCACGTGACTTTCCGTGAACAGAACTTTGTTTTTCCCCTTCCTTTTGGTGGGTCGACCAGAACCATGGGGATGCGCAAGGAACCGGTAAAGTTAAGGATACATTGCACACAAGTCAACACATTCTGTTAGGTATAGGCCCTATGCCTTACTGATAGAAACGGAAGGAAACAAATAATTTCCTGCATTATTTTCTCAATCAAATAATTCAACTCGTGCATGTTGAGAAATCCACCCACTTGCTGCTGATACTACTTTGCTCGGTGAAAACCCCTGGTTATATGCTTTTTTCTTGGCGGGAAAGTGTCTAAAGGAAACACTGGAAAACTTACAATACTTCACCCTTTGGTTGTTATTTAACATAGCTATGGAAAATGGCTATGATTTGCCTATTATTTCAATTAATGGTGATTTCCCATACGTTAAATAAGCCGAGGGTGTCTGTTTACATCTGTTTGCCATCAGAAACCAGTTTTTTCCCAGATGGATTGTAAACTCTTTCCCACCCTGATGGAAAATGTCTAGTTTTTACCATCAGAAAACCCCCGTTTGTCCCAGACATTTTCCCAGCACCCCAGGGACGCAACCGCAGCCGCCCTGAGGCCCTCAGGGCCCAACTCCAACTGCTCCCGCGCTGCCAGCGCTTTCTCGCGCAGTTCGCCGTGGTCACCTTAATGGTGGTTCAATGTGGTTCATATTATGGGCAAATGGTTGGATCTATGGTGGACATATTGATTTATATATATATATACCGATATATAGATATGGTTTTCTAATTATTATGATTGTTATTACTTAACCTTACTATAATTTCATAGTATTCAAACTATAGTGTGTCCTTATATATATAATATATGATATATGATGATATATGATGATATATGATGATATATGATGATATATGATGATATATGATGATATATGATGATATATGATGATATATGATGATATATGATGAACTATGTATATGTATGCAGGTAAATGTGGTTATATAATGTCAAAAACTAATGAAGTTACTGTGGCTCTTCCTGTGCAACCACCTGTTATTTGCCATCTGTGAACATATGGAAATCCATGGGTTTCCCTAGCAAAATGATATACCAATGGTGAGTTTTCCATATCTGTGCTAACTTAATTTATTTTGATTTGTGGCAATCTAGTCAGGGTTATATCTGTTAGTCCCACCCCCCTAATGAAAATATCCACACGGGAAACCCAACATGAATAACTTTATTATAACTTCCAATGTTGAACCAAGAGGTTTTTGGAAGTATTTACTGCTAGAGAAAAAGATCATTTTTTCATCCACCCCCGCAAGCAAGAGTCTAGACCAGGATTGTCAAGTTTTTGGGGTGTTGGCCTAGCCCAACCCTTCACTATCGGCCCCCGCTGATGGCCAACTCCTTGTCTGCCCTGACGATGGCAGATCGCTGGAAGATTATGTACCAAAGACATCCTAACAAGGCCCATTATATTGGTCAAATCAGAGCAACATAACAAAACTATGGGCAATGAGTTTAGGATATCGATGATATTTTAGGCCATGTTTCGTGGGTTTTCTGTTGGCCACCTGAATGGGTGCGACATCTTCAAAACCAGTTGAACCCACAATCCAGGCAGTGAATTGTCGCCATGTTTTCCCAGAAATTGCCTCACTTCTTTTCATGAGACAGGCTGGAGGACAGCCATCAGGGCTGCAGTTTGGAAGTTCACATCATGCTTGGTAAAAAGAAAACCTGCAGTTGAGGAAGCAAAGTTGACATTCAGTCTTTCACGCAAAGAAAATTCAGGAAATAGTCAGGGGTTGACCGAACATTCGCTACGTATTTTCCATCCATCACCATCACAAATCCACTGAAGAACCAGCTGTGATGGATATCTCCAGCCATGGTGAGACCTAGCTACTCAAGTGCCGACAACGCCTTCGCCTCCACAGTGTCAAAACATCATGATAGAAACCTTTTCAGTAGGTATAAATTCACCCTGATATTCAAGTTAATGCGAGCAGCCTCCTAGAAATACCCTGATTTGGTATTAGATCTATTGATTTTGAGTGCTACATCGATGGTATTTTCCATCAAGGGGATGGGGCTACTTTATCCAAGAAAGCAGTATCCGAAAATCTAATGAACATAGCAGCGAATTTCCTAAAGATTTCACAGAAAATCCCTACCAAGTGGTGACCCCAAGATAGAAGTTGGTTTACCCCCCATTAAGATATGTCTACCTGTCTGCAATAAAGATCAATATTCCATAGCTATCTAGGGTCCTCCGTGCATATGTATATCTATTACGCACTAATATATATATATAAATATTTATTTATTTATTTATATATTTATTTATTTATTTATATATTTATTTATTTATTTATTTATTTATTATTATCAATTACTACCTGAGGAAGGGCGAAAGCAGCAGCTCAGCTGAAGAGATCCAGGAGTTTCCTTCCATCCACGGCCTGCCAAAACAAAATGAGCGAGATCAACACGCCGTCTTTCAGACATCTGGACAAACTGGTACATACCAAAACGTTTGAACATATCAAATATTCTTGTGTTTTCTCGAACAAGAACAAGTAGCAACAGTAATGAACACAACGATAGATATTCCTGAGACAAAAAGAAGTGGTGCTTGAATATATACAGTTGGTGGATTGGTGGATCCAAGGGTTTTGTTCCCGTGTTACTTATTATCTTCAGCGTTCCCTGTGAAGGCCCCCCGCGTCATGTGTACAGGACGCATCAGGACGTGCAGGGGCCATATACTATACACTCATTTGTACGCATATGAATATACATGTATATTTGTGCCCATATCAATATCAAGCCCCAAAAAGACAGAACAGTCTTTCCAGGATGTTGTAGATGACTTCGACATACCTACGAAATCCTCAGGCCATAATAATGGTCTGAATGCATTCAGGCTGAATATTTGGCCTGAACCATTTTTTTTTAGCCCGAGCTAAAAAAATAGCCCGAGGCACTTTGCGCAAAAAAATGCAAAAAATGTTGGCTCAATGGTATTGAAATCAATTTCACATATTGAATGGCATGGATAAGGCGGTGCATAATCGAGAAATCCCAGAAGAAACTGTACCATAATATCATGCAACCTTCCTACAAATCAGCAATGTCAGAAGCACAAAGCAGCAGCCCGGTTAGCTGATATCTGAATACATCTAACTGGTTTCCATCCAAACTATAACTTCATATTCAAAATTATTCTGTGACATGGTGATAGGTCTATAATATAATTCAAGCATGGTTTGAATTTCCCAAAAAAATGAAAAATCTGGATTTGAACTGCAAAGAAAACATGAAACATCTGAACATTTTGAGTTGCGGCATTTGTTCCCCGATTAGTGCGATGTTTTGCCCGAGTTTTTCATGAAAATTTTGGGTCGTTGACCAAATTCAGCCCGATTTTTTCATAAATGCAGGTTTGCAATTCCAAGTCAAGCTTAAAATTTCGGGGTCCCAAAACCAATATAGTGGAAACAAGATGCGCCATGAACCTGTGCAAAGCTTGCAAAATATGTCTTTTACCAACAATACACCTCAAACGTGCCACAGTCTGGTAACTTTTTTGATTCTTAATTATTGAGCCTATTGTTTGATCTTCTAATTCTACAGGACGAGAACAGGATACGGTAAGCATCGGGATGACCAAGTAGTTCGTGAGTTCTTCCCTGGTTTGAACCTGATTTCTTACCAAATTCAGGTTGGGATTCAAACAAATCAGCCTGAAAATCAGAAAATAACTTGAGATCACCCTCAGATCAAAATTTCAGTCTGAGACCCCAAAAGTTATTTTTTCCTCTTCAGGCTGAAATTATGTCCTTTTGGAGTTCCTATAGGTATAATGACTTCATATCTCGAGGTTTCCCACTTTTCTATCGTGTATCTCGGATTGCTTTTGTATGGGTATATATATATGATTTTACATGGATATATGATACATAATGATATAATATATATATATTGATATATTATATATATATATATTGATATATGGGAAAATATCCTGTTTCGCGTCAAGTTACTGTGAAACCTTCGGCAACTATGATCAATCCGAGGGTGCCCCTGGGGAAGCAAAGGCACCCTCCAGGGATCTGGGTGGTGCTTTCTTCCCATGATCAGAGCTGTGACAGTTGTGAGTTTTGGATCCTTTTGGGGGGTTCAAAAACAAACGTACACGATTTCACGCACGGCTGTCCGGCCAGTTCCCCAAACAGAAATGGATATCGACGATTCAATTCTGGTTCTCCATGGTAGATTTGAGCTGGGTAGAAATGACAGAGGTGATAGTGCTGATTCTGCCATCTTTGCCCTTGTCATTTGGCTCACAAATGTTTCCCAGCAATGGTTGGACTGCCTCTCTGACCCCACTGGTCGTCGGGCAGTTGGAGCATGAAAAAAGCAGCACGTCTTCGATGTCCTTTGTTTCCAGTGGTCATGCTGAACCCCCATGGCCAACTAAGCTCAGATTCACTGCGAAAAGCGAGTTGCTTGGAAGAAAAATGTATCCTGCCCCAACAAAAATCAGAAACTGTGCATTTTACATTATATTCTACCCAACTTCAGGATTGGATTTTACTTCTCTGCATCTTTTTTTGGGGGGTTGCTATACATGCTCGCCATGGCTGCACATTCCCAACTCGTCCTCCTCTGAAAGGTCAAGGCCTAACACCTGTGGGGTAGGTCCCCATGACTGGGGGATTCAACACAAAACCCGGGGATTTAGGGGTATATGTCATATTAGGGGGATGGGATTGTCTTATCCTATCTATCGTCTATCATTATCATTCATTATCTATCTCAATTTCTGTTCATCTCTGAAGCTCTCTAGCTCTACACTATGGATGTCATTTCATCTGCAGGAGTTATCTACAAATTTACAGCATGTTTACTTTAATTGATTTGCCATGCTTGATGGATCCTGTGAAAAGTGGTTGCTGATCGCGCAGGCATGGAGTGGGATGAGCCGTTACCACAAGTGTTTTGGCAAATAAATCAGTCTATCAGTCTATCAGTTTTTGTCAGCTTTTTCCGAGTTGAAAACTAGAAAACCATCGCCCCCTTCCACCATCCCTTCTGCCAAAATCAATCTGGGGCCCCATCGTCACCACACACCATGCGGAATTGTTCCTCTGCCCGGGAGCGATATGTCAGCAGTGCTAACAATAGTGATGATGTGGACTTTGGGGTTCCAGCTTCACACTCGGGGCTTGTTGCCACCAACAACCACTAACCAGGGTTTCTTAACCATCTACGGTATTCTTGGGGGCCATGAGTCTCCTTGGGGGGCTGGCTGACCCATGACATGGCCCCAGCAGTCCGGAGTCATGAGCATGTCGGCACGCCACACCTGAAACCGCCGTTGGCATAGCTTGGTGAGGACTAGCCGCACTAGTCAACCACCAGTATATGTCAAGACTCGTCAGTTCACTGGTTCACTGATTTTACATGATTTTACCATCTAAGTCAAGTGCAAACCAAATAGGCAGTTTCATGGGGGCTAAAACCCAATTCTGGATGGAAGGACTTCAGACTTCAGCCCCTTCCACTTGCTCTTCAAAGAAATGTCCATAGTCCAGAGGTGCCCTGTTATAGTCCCTGGAATAGTCCTCCGTGTTTGGAAAAAAACTTTTACACACGCAGGTGCCAATCGACATGTCCATCCGAGAGCAAGGCCACGAAGGCTTTTTGAAGTTCCTCGAGCAGAAAGGCGGCTTGAAATTGGCACTTCGTCTTTATAGTGTTTAAAGTGGAAACTTGGTCAACTGGCACGTGGCTGAACAAATCAACCAAAGTGTTCTCTTCATTTTTCTTCTGTTTTTTTGGGGTTGGGACAACCACATTCGAAATCACAAACCAGTCACTTGAAGTATCTGAGCATCGCTAAATGCGCGATATGGCTGTCCAGAATCCACACGAATCCCCTTATGTGCCAACAATTGAAACCAACCAGCTCAACGAAAAATAGGTTGGTTCATCTTTGTCAAGTCTGGATGATAGTGAGATGTTGGAAGCTACAACGTTGACCCAGCTTTGATGAACCCCTGGCTGGTGAATGTGAATGCAACATGTTTAATACTAATTGCAAACTGTTTTCAGCGTATCACAGTATCAATGACTCACTCAGGGTTTCATTAATCCAGGGAATAATCATGACCCAAAAAACATAAATGTTACACAACGATGGGCTCTTCATTCATTTGAAACGGGGCGATTTTGAATACCCCAATCAGTAGGTGCCATTCTGGCACTGAAGAGGCGGTTCAAAGGCTCGTGATGTAAGGATGGATTCTCTCCAGTTGGATAGCATTCAAATTAATTTCAGTTATATCTAATTAATTACTCAAAATTGGCTATCTACTAGGTCTACAAGTGGGGGTTGCTACAAAGAACACACAAATATATACACATAAATCACACACACACATATATATATATAGAGCCATCCCCAGATAGGACAAATAATGTACCACTACTTTAGTCGGATCTTACTGTTCGAATCTTTCCGGGGACGGGATACCACGGGCCCATCACTTCCCAGCCCAGATCGCCTCCCGGTTGTTCTGCACCGCTGTCTTCAGGCGACAGAGCCAGGCATTCATCTCTTTGGATGACCTATATAATGGGCCCAGGTCGGGGCCGGATTCAGGGTGACTTCATACTGCTTTACTGGGATAAATATGGGATTTACTTGGCTTTAAACAGGTCAAATATGGAATTATATGGATCTATTATATAATGGGATTTAATAGGATTGAATGGAAATACCCTCGAGTCATCATAGTTATATATAGAAACCATTTAGTTCGATGTTATGACCATGATTTACATACTAACTACCTTTGATATTAAATGATTTTCCACAGCTATGTTAAATTACCAGATGGTAACATCTATTCACTACTAACATTCTGTTAAGTTCTGTTTCATAAAAGTTATGAATTGATGAGACTACCTCCCGCCATCAACAAGTCCGAGCGCTGTCAGGCATACATAACATCTGCACATTCGAACGTAAGTATTTGCAACTTTCCTCACTAAATAAAACATATTAATCCCTGACACATTAATTCTTGAACTCAGGAGGTTTCAGTGTCCCCTAGCTGGGGCATCTGCTCTTCAAACGGGACCCCCAATGAAATGAACCAAGTCTTTTTGGAATTGAGGGATGATATCACTCATCAACACATATCATTGGATTACGAACTCTCAAACACCACCGGTCACCACTGAGTTTATCAATCCCACGGCTACTGGATACACTCCAGAGCATAAGATCCGCACAGCGTCGCTTCCCCCAGGGGCAAAAGCCTTGTTCTGTGGGGAAAGGCAGTATTTATCCAACGCTTGGAAGGGACATGGATGGCATGGGCAACATAATGCAACATGGATATAAATATGTCTATAGTATACGTTAATGTATATATATATGTATATATATGATGAATGTTGGTTTCTATCTGTATATAAGGTTTTGCAGCCGATAAGGGGTCTTTTGGAATTTGATTCTAGGGTCCTTGGTGATTTATATTTACCCCTGATTGTGTGATATATATATATATATTCCAACATTTATTTCTTTATCTATCTTATCTATCAAGGTAGGTGGCCTTGGTATACATATACATATATATATATATACACTATCATATACTAGTGAAATTTACCCCAAAGGAAAAATGGTGTTGGGTTAGTGTCCCTTGGATGGTTCAATATTATTAATTCTTATCCGCCATTCGATTGTCATGCCAAGAAGGGGATTGACAATTTTGCCTCTCCATCCATTTACCCTTCTATTGTACTCGTGGAAGTACCGGTCAGAACAAACGATTACCAATTCGATCGTAGTTCAGATATTTTTTTTTTGGTTGAATACTTAATACAATATAAAATAAAATATTGTTATACGACGGATTTGCGGAGGCGATGGATTTGGGGTCCTCCGAGCCAAAAGATCGGCATTTTTGTTTCCTAAATCTCAACATGAAGGACCCCGAATACATTGCGGGAAAAATCATGATAGAATATACGGTTACCGTAATAATAAGGCTGCTTCCTAAGTCCACATGCAAATTTCTGCACCCTAACATCGGCAAAAAAATATGTTTTTTTTCCCTAAATCCCAGGGTACAACCTCTGTATTCCCTACGTCTGAGTGCAGAAATCTGCACCTTGACTTAGGCAATACCCCACCAAGCACCTAGGATATCGTCAAAAAAAACATGCCTAAGTCAAGGTGCAGATTTCTGCACCCTGAGTTCGGCAAAAAAATGTACATTGCATTTAAAGGATATATGATGTAGACGTAGAAATAATGGGGAAATTGAATATGTGAGTAAAAAAGTGATTATCATGGATAAGATTGGTGGTTTTATACCAAAGGTATATGTGGGCACCATCATCCTAGAAGAAATATGAGCATGATTGAAACAAATAGATATAGTACATACCCTATAAAGGAATGATACCCATTCCATTTTAATCCAGCAATTGGTTGAGTACCCTATAAGGGAAATGGTAGTGGACCCCTGTTTATCCAAAGAATATGAAAAAATAATCGTAATCGATACTGGGATGATACCAATTTAATCAACCAATTGGTTGCCTAAAGGTGAAAATCATAATGTACATATGATTATCCATGAACATGGTAGAAGACACATAGATACATGAAATAACCAATTGGTTACCTCATGGGGGAAATAGTAAGGTACCTATAATACAAGTCAATTCCACCAAATGTAAATATATATATATATAATTATATATATAATATTTGGAAAGACCCAATAATCCATTTCCAGAGACCCCAGATCAATTGCAAAACCTTATATATCTCTATTATATGATATTATATGTCTCCCTGTCGCCATCTGTATGTAAATGAAACTGTCAAGTCTACACTATATACCATGCACAACAAAACATAAACACATAATTACAAATACAGAATACCGAAGGAGCATGACGATATATGACGATGGCAACCTAGGAGCGGTAGATGGGGATGGTGTACCGGTGTACAGGGATATGATTGCAACCTTGAGTCAGTGCATGCAATGATACGATATCTCCCAAAAGATCATGTCGGCGTTCAGTCAGAGGAAGCCAATTTGATTTAAATCTGGGTCCTATGAAGTTTTTGAACCTGGCATTTTACTAAAGATTGTCTGCCAACTGTATACCCTGCGGTAAACTAACATAGCTGTGGAAAACAACCATTTTGTGTTGATTTACCTATTAAACAAGGTGATTTTCCATATCCATGTTAGTTTACCAGAGGGTAAGTCCCAACTTTTACGAAAGTCTTACATGTCACTAATTGTTGCTAATGGATACCAATGGTTCCTAATGGTTGCTAAAGTTTGACATTTCGGACCATCTTTTGTCCCAAATTCAAGGCTCCACCATTGACCACACCGCCAAGCGACAGCATCAACCGCTCGGAGCCGTGCTTCTGCCAGGCCTTCCGTTGGACACCCTTCCCTGGTGACAATAAATGCCCAAGAAAATGGACCCCAAAATGAATAGGTCTAAATAAACTAGGAATTCTAGGGGGTTAGTTATGTAGTGTTTTGGGAAGGGATCTTTTTTTTCTGGCACATATAAGATCCAACATGAGAGAGGGAACCAACACATGGGCTAGGTATGTATATATATATATATGTGTGTGTGTATATGTATGTGCATATTCTCTGGCAATGAGATATGGCACTGGAAAGCACACATCTTTGATGGGAAAATCACCTACAATTATATATATATATATACAACTGCACCTGGTGGAGTCCATGTTTTAGGGTACAGCTTGAAGGGTTCGACAAGAAGCTAAAGGCCGGGTATAGCCTGAACCAACCTTAAAGCCTTAAACCAAACCAGCTTATGGGAGCATTCAGTCCACCTTTGAATGACAAACACACTGAAAACGCTGGGCACTGGACCTGTTCATTTTGAGGCCACCCTTTCAATGAATTTATGTTTTCTCTCCAGCACCATCAGCATAATTTACCCTCTGGTAATTTGACATAGCTGTGGAACATCACAACTTTTACTGGGCAAATCATCTGTATGACCTATAAATGATAGGTAAATCATGTGTATATATATATATAGGTATTACCAGAGGGCATTCTTAGGGCTGACCCTGATTGTCGCGCCTCCACCCATTGAGATGCTTCGCTTGGTGGCATCTCTAGGGCTGCACCTGACATGGCTGATATGGTCAGTTGGGATCATCATCCCGCTTCAGAGGTGGCAAGCAAACAAATATATATATATATATATATAATAATTATAATATAATATAAAATAATATAATATGATATAGTCTGATATAATACGATATAATATCATATCATATCATATAATATCATATAATATCATAGAATATAATATATTATGATATAACGTAACACAATATAGTAAAATTTAACATGATGGAATATAATATAGTATGCTATGATATAATATAAACAAATAAAAGAATAGAATAGAATAGAATAGAAATTACACACACATATATATATATATATACATATATATATAAACATAACCAGCAGCCGAAGTTCAAAGGCTCTATTCAGTAAAGTAGGGCAATAATGTGCATCTCCATTTTTTTTGTGTCTGTAATGTTGACCTATGATTTATAAATGCCCCTTGAATAAAGCTATTTTTTTCCCAAAATAAATAATAAATGCCCCCTAAATAAAGCTAATTGTTTTTGGCCCTAAAAGATTTGCCCAGATGGGGCTGATTTTTTTTTTTTCCATGCTTTATTTGAGGTGGCTTTCATGTACTAATTCATATTGCCAGCTCATTAGATCTTACCTTGATAACTTCAAATTTTCAAAAATAATG
>Ga0126342_10018910_pt1 | contig 11767 bp, 10 predicted proteins | sample Cyp1metagenome_FD_92528 | JGI IMG/M metagenome (GOLD analysis project Ga0126342, IMG submission 92528) | Coral microbial communities from Lord Howe Island, Old Settlement Bay, Australia - Cyphastrea 1 metagenome | ecosystem: Host-associated > Invertebrates > Cnidaria > Coral ... | reverse complement strand
TGTTGTGGTTGTTGTGGTTGTTGTGGTTGTTGTGGTTGTTGTGGTTGTTGTGGTTGTTGTGGTTGTTGTGGTTGTTGTGGTTGTTGTGGTTGTTGTGGTTGTTGTGGTTGTTGTTGTTGTTGTCGTTGTTGTTGTTGTTGTTGTTGTTGTTGTTGTTGTTTTTGTTGTTTTTTGGTTTTGTTTTGGCACTGTTTTGGTCTTGATTGCGAAATTGCAGGATCTGGCTGGTACCGGTTAACCAAAAGTCAGAAAAATGTGCAAACATGGGGATTGCATTTGGAGTGTGCATGTGCTTTGGCAATGGCATCCTACGAACTAGTAAGCTTGCACAAACAGGTTGCAACAAACAGGTTGCACTTTGTCATTGTGTTTCATGTTTGTCTGGTTGGTGAAGCAGCACCGCGTAGTAGGGGATACGCATCAAAAAAATATTATTAGAATCAAGATGAAGCTCTTGGAACAAGATCGAATAGTCTAGGCAGTTTTGAGTAAAGTCATTTACGTGTGCAGCATTTCATGCTTAAGGGTTGGAGTGGGAGGGACATCGTTAAACGAGTCCTTAGGATTGGTCAAAGAACCATTGGGGGTTGTGTAGCAGACTAGTTAGCAGATGCCATGGATTCTTCCGACGTGCCCAGAATTGTGCCTGGAACTGATCACAGACGATTGGACACTGAAACATTTCATGTTGGAAGAGACGTTGATTTGACAAGTGAGCCTTACGAAGCTAGCATTGCTGATGATGTTGACCTTTTTGGAGCTGGCATTTATGATGGGGACGCTGCACTGCATGATTTTGAGGGTTCAATTTTGTCTGGTGATTTTGGTTTTCAAACTGTTGACAATGCTTTCCAGAGACATGATGTGAGTGAACCTGAACCTGGAGCTTCGGAATCAGCAGTTGACGTACCTGTCGTCAGCGGTGCAGCCTGGAACTCAATGTTAGCTCATGCATTTGCGTCAAACATGCAGTCCAACACAGCCTTGTTGCTACCATGGGAAACTGGCACTATGAGAGCAGGTTTTTGTGACGATGTTTTGCCTAACATGGACAATGGACCTGCTGACATGTCTGACACGACCATGCTTGCGTTCACAAGTGCAGAGCCGTCCACAACTGGTGCACTCACTGCAGCGCCGACCTCAACTCAACCGGCTTACATGAGTGCTGTAAAGTGTTTGAGGGACTTGGACTACATAGATGAGAAACGTGCTCAGATGTCTCTAGCTGCATCACGGTGGATGGAAATTTTATCTATCAATTGGAACGCTTCACAGGTTGGAGAACAGATTTCAATGGATTTGCAGGCCGATCCAACAGGGGCTCTAGCTGAGCAATCGCTGCGTGCAGTCTTTGGCACAAAGTCTGCAACAACTATACTGAAACGTGCTGCAAGCCTCAAACAGTACATATCATGGTTTCACAAGACTTGTCTGGCTTCTGAAATTTACTTGTGTCCTCTACCTTTGACAGAGGATGATGTATGGAAGTATTTCTTGCACCTTAGAAGCTTGACAAAGACAAACAAACGTGGATATACGGTGAGTTCAACCTTCCTGGAAACTGTAAGGTTTAGCAAGTTTGTCTTGGGGCTGCATCACAGCGATGACATACTTTCATCAAAGAGGTTGCTTGGATTTGCAGCCGTGGAGAAGCGTGAGAAGGGGCCTCTCAATCAGGCCCCACCACTTGAAGTTGAATATCTTCAACGTCTGCATGAGATCCTGTTCAATGGAATGACATTGACAGGATAGGAGCTGGTGCCTTCCTCTGTGCAGTTTATGCACGGGCTCGGTGGAGTGACTTGAGATACATCCACCATATCAAGTATGATGGGTACAAACGTAATGCAACCTGTGACCTTTACACTGCCGAGCACAAGACAAGCACAGCAGGGCTCAGAAGGGAGCAGTTTCTTCCTTTGGTCATCCCAACGGAGGGAATAGTACATGGCGACTGGCTTGGCATCTTCATCAAATTGTGTTCCAAGATCATGGAACACAGTGGGAAAAGGTTCCCTTTGGACCGTTGCTGCCTGCACCCACTGTTGATGGAGGATGGTGCATCCGTCCACTCAGCACGAGTGAGGCGGCAGCTTGGTTGAGGAGATTGCTTGATGGATGCAAAGGGGCTTCAGAGATCAGAGCCCACTCAATGAAGGTTACATTGTGCGTATGGGCAGCACGGGCTGGGTTCAGCAAGGAGCAAAGTGCGACATTGAGCCACCATGCAACAGCTTTGAATGGATCAGATGTTGTCTATTCACGTGAGCTTCAGACTGGTGCCATTCGCAAACTACAGATGCTGCTGAAGAAGATCCGTGTTGGCCTGGACCCTAGGACTGAACAGGCGCCTTTGGATGCCATCACAGCGGCCTTTGACTCAGGACACAAGAGTGTTGTTAGGACACCCATGTTTGAAAGCCGTGCCCCTTGCACACCTTTGCCTGTTGTTGAAACAGATGTTCAACAAGCTGAGAAACCTGTTGAGTGCAAAGTTGAAACCAGCTTGCATGATTTGTGCGTCCTGGCTGCCAGCGAGACAGCTCCGTTTGGCGATTTCATCCAAGACAAAGGACTGATTGCCATTGATAGTTCTTCTGGAAGTGATTCGTCAAGCAGCAGTAGCGATGAAGATGATGACAGTTCAGATGATCACTTCTCGAATGCGTTGCCTGGCCCTGTTTACTCAGAAACTGTCCCAGAAGGTAGCTCTTACTTCGTGCACAAGAAAAGCAAGATCATGCATCGAGCTCGGTCAGCAGCCTTAGTGACCTTTTGCAAGACTCAACTCAATGATAATTTCAAAGAGACGGAAAGGAAGATCTTTGTCAAGTATCCAAAGTGCATGCGGTGTTTTGTTCACGACCACAATCGTCTGAAGACGGTTGAAGCAGTTGTGCAAGCATTGGATAACTCGGCAAAGAGACGCAAAGCGCCTGACTCTTAATTGCCCGGACCCAAAGTTTGAGAAATGACCGCAAGCGGAGTTCAGCTGTCTTGTCAGTGAAGCTTGGCATGATGACACAACCATGTGTTGAGCGATCACATGTTGTTTAGTGGAAAGCCAGCCGCGCATATTTCTGTTTGAGTTTGAGTCAGAGATCAGCGGATTTTGCATTTCATTTGCTTGCATTTCACATGTCGTTTGCAGTCTTTGATATTTTGGCATTTTATCTTCAGAAGGTTTCAAAGGGTTCACTTGGATGTTTTGACCAGTTTGGGTCGAGTTGGATTTCACAAAAGTTTAAAAGTGGAAAGCCACTTCAAGAGAGTGAACCTTTCAGTTTGACTGGAGAGCCAGAGACTCATAACCGGAAAGCCGGAATGTTTCATTTTGGAAGTTGTTGCAGAGAGCTGCAATCTTGAGTTTGGCTCAGAGGAGCGATACAGGAAACATTGAGTCATTAAGCAGCGTTTGAGCTGTTTCAAGAGTTTTCATTTGAAGACAGCTGACGGGAGAACAGATTGCACTGCTTAGCAAAGGCGTTAATTCATGTTGACCCATCCTGTCAGGTTGCATTCACGCATGACTAAGGACTTTTGCAAGAAACCTTGCACATGAACATGTTTTGATTGTGTTTGTCTCTTTTAGATCGCCTGTGCCATGAGTCTCTTACTGGAGCCAGAGGCCCAATTTGCCTCGAGAGCAAAAGAGGTAGGCCTATCGGAACAGGTCATCAATGACCTTAAGGCTGCAGGAGCTGGAACTTTGTCAAAGCTTGCCTTTTCCGTAGGCCAACCAGGTGTTCCAATTTCCAATTTCATCGCAAGAAGTTGATGCATACCTTTTGAGCGCACTAGGCCGTCAGCCTGTGCTTTCAGAAAACAATGCTGTACGTAGGTTGGCATTCGAGGCCCAGACACTTTTGGTGGCCAGTTTACGGCAGATAGTGGATCAAAAAGAGGACGGAGCACCAAAGAAGATAGGTGCAGCAGAGAGAGAAACACGTATGGCATCCATACGTATGGAGCTTGGTGGACTTTCAATTTGTGATGACAATGAGCCATCACACACTCTGCTGGAGAAGGCTTGCCAGATTTTCGAATCAAACACCCTGCGTTACCTTGAGCCATCGACGTGTACGTCCCGAACACAAGAGGTGCAGGGTGGGACGAAGACCAAAGAGTTGGCCTTTGAAGGTGGATCACTTATCGTCAAAGACAAGGACGATAAGCTGGTGGCGCCCACTGCAAGTGAGCTACAGTTCCTTGGTGCCATGACTCGGCGTGGGATTGCCTTCAAGTTTGCCAGGCTAATGACATATGAGCAGCATTCCACCTGGACCAATTTCTTGCTGCAGGCGCTTCAAAGAGAGGCCCCTCCAGGTTATAGCAAGGCCACACTACATCAACTGATGTTGTCCGACAAGGCAGCATTTTCCAAGTTGGCTTCCTCAATGCCAACAGTGCGTCCCAGAGATGACGGGACCTTTCAGTTGGGTGAACGTTTGCTGGAGCTGAGGAATGACCCAACGATCACTTTGTATCTGGCACCACTGGCCAGGCTATCAAATGCAGCTTCAGCAAGCCAAAGGCCTGCACCATACACTACAAGTGCACCTTCCAGACCCACAGGTGCAAATGCTGGAGGCGGCAAGTCTAAAGGAAAAGGAAAGAAGGGGAAAGCAACTCCCCCCATGCCTCAGGCATTGAGGAACAAGTGGCACCGCACAGGTGCTGTTGTTTTGCATACAATTTGGGTGGTTGCGACAATGCGCGTGACGGAGAACGTTGCCCAAAGGGATGGCACCTTTGTGCAGAGCCGAAGTGTTTGCAGCCCCATGGCCTTAGCAATCACCCAAAGAAGGCGTCTTGACGGTGCCTAAAAGACTGGACTGACAGTTTGCTGAACCAGTGCTTCATGATTGAACTTTACAGTGGAACAGCAACGTTGTGTTCAGTTGCGAAACAGTCTGGGATGAGTGCTTCACTTGCGCTCGACAAGGCGCGCAAGCGGGGTGCTCGCTCCACTATTTTTGTGTTTGACATTCTCAATCCCAAGGATAGAGCTTTGTTATACCACTGGCTGGAGTCGCCGCTGGTTGTTTGGCTGCACATGGCTCCAGTTTGCGGTACATGTTCAAGAGCGCGGCAAATCAAAAATGGTGGCCCGCGCGCTTTGCGCACAGATGAGTTTCCTATGGGGTTGCCAGACCTTACAGCTGCAGAAAGGCACCGTGTTGATTTGGCGAACTCAATGTACTGGGAAACATGCAAGCTTTTTGGTCACTGCGTGTCTTTAGGAATTTTGGTGACTATCGAGAATCCTTCCAGGAGCCTGTTTTGGGAAACGATCCCATTCAAGCAATTGCTGGAGACCTTTGAGATTTGGTTTAGCAACACACAAATGTGTATGATGGGTGGTTATCGTCCGAAATGGACAAAGCTGGCTGCGAATTTTCCGCAGATTTCAGACATGAATGTCGAATGCGACAACTCACATGCCCACCTGCCGTGGGGAAAGACCTTGAATGATGAGGGGAAAGAAGTGTTTGCCACAAGTTTGGAAGCTCAGTATCCACAAAAGTTTTGCTTTTGTTTGGTACAGTGCATTATCCGGCAGTTGCAGCGCTTGAACATGAAAGTTTTGCCGGAATCACTGTTTGATGTTAGAGATGAGAAACTGTACGAAATGCAGACGGCTCGAATTGCAGCCCAGACACAATCGAGACATAGCAAACTGCCGCCAATCATTTCAGATGTAGCCTCAGTTGCAGTTTTCTATGTTGCAAAGCCGTCTGACGTTCCATTTGCGCTGCAGAGCAAAGTGGACAAAGCAATTGATGTTTTCACCTCTTCAGGTGTTCTGGCTCAGGTACCAAAATCATCACGGTTTTTGCGTCGAACAGCCACTCATTCACCATTTACTGTTACGGGGGGGCTCACAACTGGTGATGAGTGCTTTGAAGTTGCTTTTGGTTTGCCTTGGACTTTTGAGGGTTTTATTAACAAAGCAGTTGAGAGAGGGCACCCAGCTAACTTCTGCAAGCTGGTGCCCAAAGACCTTGCAGATGCCATAGAATTCCATGTTTTACATACATGTGCTGAAGTGTCGGAGTACCGACTGACGTGGTGCAAACGATGGCTTCAGAGAGCAGCTGAACTGGACAGAGAAGAAAAGAGGGCGGCCAAGTTGCGTCATCCCTCAACCACTAGCAAGCGCCTAATGCTTACAAGAGAGATCCTTGCAAGCATTGAGTACGAAGATGTTGAGGCCCTCAAAATTTTGGAAGAAGGGTCCACTCTGGCTGGTGAAATCGAAAGTGCACCGGTTTTTCAGAAAGCGTACAAACCTTGTGTGGCCACCATTGAGCAATTGGAGGAGAATGCTGAGAAGCGAAACTTACTGGTTCTTTCTATGACAAAGCCATCTGCATCCCTTGAGTTAGAGGTAGCAGTGCTACAGGAGACAAGGGATGAGATTTCAAAAGGATGGGCGGACGGCCCCTGGAAGCTTGAGCAATTGGAGCGTGGTGCAACAATTTCTAGAAGATTCCCCCTGTCTCAAGGGGAAAAGACCAGAATGATCGATGATTACTCTGTCTCGGGGGTGAATGACAGCTGCACCATTCACTCAAAACTGGATTTGCGCATGGTCGATACCTTCGTAGCTGTCATTAAATCTTACTTTGAGAAACAGCTGGAAGTTGCGGCTGACTGCAGCCTTGTGGCGAAGACGTACGACTTGAAAAGCGCATACAGGCAGATAGCTGTGAGGGCTGACCATTTGCGATACGCTTATTTTTGCATCTACAATCATGAACTGCAAGCTGTCGAAATCTATCGATCGAGGACGCTTCCTTTTGGAGCAACCCATAGCGTCTTCAGCTTCCTGAGACTGGCCAAAATGATTCACAGCATTGCATGCAGGGGTCCAAAGCTTTTGACCACCAATTTCTACGATGATTTTATTCTTGCGAGCCCATCGCAGCTGCAGGAATCCTCACGAAGCAGTCTTAAATTGGTATTCATGTTCACTGGTTGGGAATTTGCCCGTGAGGGCAAGAAGGCGACGGAGTTTGCCAGCCTGTGCTCTGCTTTGGGTGTCACTTTTGACCTCAAGGATTCAAAGGATGGTGTCTTGGAGATAAGGAACACAGAAAAGCGAATAAACGATTTGGTCGCACAACTTGAAGAAGTGATTCAGAGGAAAGCTTTGAATCGACCGGAGACGCTCCGGTTGAAAGGGCGCTTGGGTTTTGCTGATGGATTTTTACATGGAAGGCTTGGAGCTTTAATACTCAAACGCTTGGTGGATCATGCCTACAGTTTTTCAAACGTTGTTGACAGCGATCTTGCCAATGTTTTGCAACTGATGGTCCGGCGCTTGAAACATGCTGGACCGAAAAAGGTGGATGCCACCACTGTGAAAGAATGGAGCATCTTTGCTGATGCCTCCTTCGATGGCCAAACCGGCACTGGCGGCTTGGGTGGTGTGCTTGTGGACAGTCATGGAGATTGTCGTGCTTGGTTTTCTGTATGTTTAGACAAAGATGTGTGCAACATCCTGGGTGCAACCAACAAGGAAACAATTATATACGAAGTGGAGATGCTTGCGAGCTGCCTTGCCATGGACTTGTGGGCAAGTTGTTTAGCTTCAGCATACCCCGTTTTGTACGGGGACAATGACAGTGTGCGTTTTGCTTTGATCCGCGGAACTGGACAGGGCGTGGTAGCAAATACAATCATGCAACAACACCTTGAGACTGAAGTCAATTTCAATACAAATGTCTGGTTTGCAAGAGTGCCGACTGAGGCCAACATTGCTGACATCCCCTCACGTTTCTTGAGCCATCCTTTCCTGCCTTCTTCAATGGACGAATCTAGCAAAGCTTGGACATGCCTGGAAAGGTTTCTGAAGCGAGTTCAACAGGCGTGCGAAGAGGCGATTGGACGTGGGGAAGGAGATCACCTCATCGCTCCCCATGTTCGAAAAAGAAAGAGAGCTCAAGCTGCTGCACCGAAACAGACGTGACGATGAAGCTCTTGGAACAAAATCGAATAGTCTAGGCAGTTTTGAGTAAAGTCATTTACGTGTGCAGCATTTCATGCTTAAGGGTTGGAGTGGGAGGGACATCGTTAAACGAGTCCTTAGGATTGGTCAAAGACCCACCCACGTTCCACCCTTTTGCCCAATCCAGGTTTTTCCTAACCACACCGTTCAGGAGATCACCTCATCGCTCCCCATGTTCGAAAAAGAAAGAGAGCTCAAGCTGCTGCACCGAAACAGACGTGACAAACAAATTATTATTAGGATCAAACACAAATTATTATCGGGATCAAAAAAAATTCTGGGAGAGGGAAGGAAAGGAAAGGAAAGGAAAGGAAAGGCAAGGCAAGGCAAGGAAAGGAAAGGAAAGGAAAGGAAAGGAAAGGAACGGAACGGAACGGAACGGAAGGGAAGGGAAGGGAAAGGACAGGACAGGACAGGACTGGACTGGACAGGACAGGAGAGGAGACGAGACGAGAGGAAAGGAAAGGAAAGGAAGGAAACTGAAAGCGGTGTTTCAGGACACTGGACACTTGTTGAAAAAGGCTCTTCAACTATATCTACTTGATTTAACTTACATTCGCTCACAACAGGCATGTTGTGCATTATAAATATTTATATTATATATGTATACCTTGAGTACCATATATATATATATATTACACACAAAATCCCTGAGTACCATATTCCACCGCACACAGGAGCACAGACAGGTATTGTCGTTCTGCTTTGGGGGAGGCGCTGCGCCCTCCCCCAATCCCCCCTCCCGCCTTTTTTATTTGGATCCAAACTTGCACATTTGTAAATACATGACTCGACAAATGTATTTCAGCACACTCCATTCAAGAGTTCCAATTCATATGCTGACATGCACACAACCCTAACCCTTCCCCTACCCCCCACACCACCCTTGATTTAACTTACATTCTACATGCTGACAGTAGGCGTGTTGTGCATCATATATACCTTGAGTACCATATATAAATACATATATGCATACACCTACGGAAACCCTGAGTACCAACCATATTCAACCTACAGCGGCACACGGGAGCACAGGTATTGTCATTCTGCTTTGGGGGGAGGTACATCCTGTGCTGAGTTGTATGCGCAATTGTGCACAATTTGAACAAGTACTGCTACATCCTGAGTCTGCAATCCTTCTGCTGGCGTCTTGATGTTTGTGCCTTCACACATAGACATGCATACATCCACTAAAGACATGCATACAGACATATAGTATACAGACATACATGCACACGTGCGTGCATGCATACATCCACACATTAATGCAGACAGACCGACATATGTGCAGTAACAGCCCGGAGACCGACGCATTGGTATTAGCATCTGAGTTTGCCATGAGAGAAATTGGCGCGCAATTGTGGAGAAAGTGGTGCGTTCAATGGTTGATGAGGGTATAGGTTTCTGGGGGTAATTTTTTTTGATACCAATAATATTTTTTTTGATCCTTAACCCCCTTGAGTGGAGCACGATCTTGCAGATCCCTACAGGTTGTGGCAGTTGCATGGGCATCTGGCTGAGTACACACATTCCATAGCATCCAAACCATATGGGCCGTTTTCACACTATATTGGTTGTGGGTGGTCATGGTCATTAGTTTATGTTCGTTTGTTGGAAACATGTTTCGGCTTGATTATTCAATGAAGATACAAAAACGTCCTAGGATGTTTTATGTATCATGTTTTCATGGTTTCAGCCAACAACAAAAACAAATGCCAATTCTGTCAACCGGACCACCTGCTTGCCTCCAATTCCCTGGTCGAAGCTCAAGTTGACGTGCCGTGCAAACAAATTTGTTTTCTTGCCAAAATTGTGTGTAAAACCAATATGTCCAAAAAACGTTTGGTACTTTTTGGTTTGGTATTTTTTCATTGTTGTTTTATCCAAATTGATACAATTTTGAAGATTTCGTTCCCCTTTTGCATTGCTTATGTTCACAAACTACTACCACAAAAAAAAAAATGGCAAACAAACATTCAAGCAAAACACGAAGTGCGTTCCAATACATGGCTGGCCTGCGTCGCGCTTTGCTGGTGCACAAACCCGTTTGATATTCTTTTTGTAAAATCCAAACGCTTGGGAATGTGGATGCGATTTTTGTTTCACCATCATTGGACCAAATTTTTGCAGGTGACGCCCAAAGTTGGCCACCAATGTTCTGTAACATGGAGGACAAGGCGGAGAAAACAAATGCATAAAAAACAATGCCAATTGGATCAAATAGTTCAGCAACAATCGAGAACTTTGTTTGGTTCGACCAAGGCAAACCGCGCATCGTTTGCAGCACCGCACATGTGCATTGCGCTTAGTGGCAACCTTGTGTCTCATTGACTCGACGTTCCATGACACAATTCTTGCATGAAATGTCCTGCATAGTATGTCCCAAATCCAAACCGTAAGTCCCATAACTCGCAATGCGAATTGGCATTTACAAAATCATGAAACAGAGCTGCACAGTTGGACCTGAAAATATTTTGGTTTGTCCTGTTTTCACCATTTTCACAAACCTCTTCTGTGGCCCTGTACTTTTGCGTACATGTGATGAGGCAGCAACTACCAAAACTGAACTTCCTCAAAGTGTGTGCCATCGGCCTTGGTTCGCTGTATAAAGGTTTGATGCAGTGGTGGGACGGGATGTTTTCCAATCAGTGTGGATGCAGTGTAAGGTGCGCCTTTTTTCCACAACAAAAATGGCATGCGCTATGTTCGATTTATGCCAGGCTAAGCGCTGGAAAACCAATCAGATGGGACTTTGTCAAATGCCAGCCTGTTTTTGACAAGTGCCCAAGGGAAGTGATTTGAATTTGACATGGCAGTCATATTTCATCTGACAACAGAAGCCGTTGTGAGATGTTGGGGATTGTTTTTTCGTAGGTATATCGAGTTCAACTTCACAGAGGAGGTGCGAAGCGGGAAAAAAACATTTCGCCATGGCAATTGCCTTGCTTAGCTAACATGATTCGAATCGTTTCAAATTTCAACATTTTGCAACATGATTCAGCTGATTCACCTATTTTTTTTGATGTTTCATGCAAGGACAAAAAACGTTTTGTTGGCGAGCGAGCGAAGTTTCGGGAAGCAACCTCAGCTTGATATTCAGTTTTGGAGAGGTGAACATTAATTAAGTGATCATGTTAATGGGCAAAAATGGAATAGGGCAAATTGAAACGGGTGGACTGGGCTAAAGTGGAAACCTGTGTATTCTTTGGACACTGCAGATTTTCACGATGGTGTGCAAGGAAGATGGGCGCTTGCTCAATGTGCCGCCGCCAACAGAAACTGCTGGGGAGATGGACTTTGCAGACATGATTCTCATTCTAGTCCTGTGATCTGTGTGCCGAGCATAATTTGAACCTCGTGAAACTTGGACTGCCAAAATACGAAGGACTGGGAAGAAACCTACAAAGCCTTGATTACCATTGCTCGACTTGACGATCGGATCTCAGGCCCTTTGACAGCAAATGTCATCCCAAGGCTGAACTTCTTAAGGCATCATTTTTTTGCCTTCTTTTGATAGGTACGCCTGTGTAAAGAGTTTCAGCAAGTACATGCCCTCAACCACAAAAATGTTTGCAACGTGCATGTATATATTAATTATATATATAGTATATATGTATATTATATATATATGATATATATGATATATATTATATATATTATATATATTATATATATTATATATATTATATATATTATATATATTATATATATTATATATATTATATATATTATATATATATTATATATATT
>Ga0126342_10018909_pt1 | contig 11768 bp, 12 predicted proteins | sample Cyp1metagenome_FD_92528 | JGI IMG/M metagenome (GOLD analysis project Ga0126342, IMG submission 92528) | Coral microbial communities from Lord Howe Island, Old Settlement Bay, Australia - Cyphastrea 1 metagenome | ecosystem: Host-associated > Invertebrates > Cnidaria > Coral ... | reverse complement strand
TAGGATTAGATAGATAGGATTAGATAGATAGGATTAGATAGATAGGATTAGATAGGATTAGATAGATAGGATTAGATAGATAGATAGATATATAGATAGACAGATAGATAGATAGATAGATAGAATAAATACATAGAATAAATACATAGAATAAATACATAGAATAAATACATAGAATAAATACATAGAATAAATACATAGAGTAAATACATAGAATAAATACATAGAATAGATACATTGAATAGATACAAAAGATACAATAGATACAAATGATAGAATAGATAGACGAGGTAAAATAGGTAGAATAGAATAGAATAGAATAGAAAACAATAGAACAGAATAGAACAGAATAGAATAGAATAATAGATAGATAGATAGATAGATAGATAGGATTAGATAGATAGGATTAGATAGATAGGATTAGATAGATAGATAGATAGACAGACAGACAGACAGATAGATAGATAGATACATGCAATAGATAGATAGATAGATGGATAGATAGATAGATACAATAGATAGAATAGATACAATAGATAGAATAGATACAATAGATAGAATAGATACAAAAGATAGGATAGATACAAAAGATAGAGATAGATAGATAGATAAATAGATAGATAGACAGACAGACAGACAGATAGATAGATACATGCAATAGATAGATAGATAGATAGATAGGTAGGTAGATAGATAGATAGATAAGAAAGGATAGAATAGAATAGAATAGAATAGATAAGATAGAATAGAAATAGAAATAGAAATAGAACTGAATAGAATTGAATGGAATAGACAGATAGGTAGATAGGTAGATAGGTAGATTAGATTAGATAGATAGATTGATAGAGAGATAGAGAGATAGAGAGATAGAGAGATGGATGGATGGATGGATGGATGGATGGATAGATAGATAGATAGATGGATGTGCATGTCTGGTTTGAGTGCGATTCCTGGCTGAATTGGAATAACCTGACCACGGCGTCAATTCTTGGATCATTAGCACCTAAGGGACATTTGTCCGAAATTCAGGCTGGTGAGTTATCATCCAGCTGAATGATGGATCTAGATTGGGATGCAACCATCAGTGGTGGGGGTGTTATCAAAAAACAAGAATATGTGGGCTTTAACTTTGACCTGTACAAAATGAATATCGCTCCATACTGGCAAATTGCATCCCAATAAACTCTGATAAACAACCCCCCCCAAGAATGTGGGTAAGATGGAACCCACCTGTATTTGGCAGGAACCATATCAGAACTGCTGGGGGGTTTAGATGTCTGACACAACTCAGGAGTTAAAAAGCCAATGTGACTCGGATGATGCGCATGTCAGTTGCTTTCCACACTGCCACTTCCTCTCATTCTGGCGTGGAAAATGACCCCAGCAAACGAATTGTCAGATTGATGTTGTTCCGCTTACGCACTAATTTGGTCATATGATGCCCAGAGATTGGAAGTTCTGCCCGGTGAACTTTGGTTACTTTTCTTTTCAAGAAGGCCAGAGACGTTTAGTCCATTGCCGGTGCCTGATGCGAGGCTACACCGGTTAGAGGTACCATTTGGGGGAGATATTCTCTGTATATTTTGGGGTGCATCGACCTCACATATGGTATCTCCAACTCAACTTCGTCAGCTGCTGGGTGGTGCCCTAGTTTTGTTGCTTGGTATTGTTTCACCACAAAGAAGCTAGTTATAAACCCAAGTTGGCTAACGAACTAGGTTATTATAAATGTCCAAGTCTAATAATAGTTTAATAAAAGTAAACTGCCACAAGCCATACAGTACCCACAATTTGGAATTATGAAAATGGACATGCCGGCATGCCCCTTGTTGAGAACCTTCCATAGCCTTTTTTCTCAGGTTGCAAGTTGTCCCACGTGGACATCCTCGGTAGCGAGGGCACCAAATGTCCCCAAGACGCCTGGGTGAACGCCATGGTCCGTGCGGATCCCGATCCTGACAAGGCCAGTTGGGCAACCCAAGGGCCGTAGGGCCATAGACCTACCATGACTGGGGATGGTTCATGCTTTATACGACCTACAAAAATGATGAGACATGAATTGTGATGTTGGGAAAGAAACTTAGTACTGGATTTACCACGTTAAACCTATCAAACCAGCGAAGAAATGATCCTTTTGTGCGCGGTATTTGATGGTGCCTGATGGCAGGTGATCATGAATGTAGGCTGCAACAAGGGCCACGACTCCATCGCCTGGCTCCAGCGCTTTGATCAACGTCGCTTTTGGAACCTCAGGACTGGTTTTCCACGGTTGGACCCGAAAAATGCGACCAGATCCTCAAAATTACCCTTTGGTAAACTGACATAGCTATGGACAATCACCATTTTAGTGGGTAGATGCATTATAAGCGAGCAATTTTCCATTAGCCATGTTAAATTACCAGAGAGTATCACCTTTTCATGGGAAAAAAGGGATGGATGAAATTTGATGAAGTTTGATGGTACCCATGTTCATACACACCCACTTGGCAACTGCTTCATGTTTGTGGGACGACACTGATTGGGGGATGACCCTCGCGAGGCGGAATTGATCCCATTGGTGAAACTGAAGGGTCGGATTCCCATGGCGACATTGTTGCGCAATTGATATGACCTGACTTGACTATGAGTGGAACCTGCTGAATTGTTTTTTGTGGGTGGAATTATCCCGCGTCTGAGGACCTAGCAATCAACCCAATGTTATTCTCCATTGACGCTAGGCATGGATCTGAATTTCCCTTTTCCATTTGGTGCGTCCCAATTGATTTTTCATCTCAGTGGCGGGTTGCCACGATACTTAGTCACTCGCAAGCTCACAAGGGCCTCATTATAGATGCTGGTCAGCAAGCGGAATAATCCCAAAGTGGGTTTATTTCTGATTTGGTGGAAACAGTGTATCTCTTGATGCTGATGGAGGAATGGTCCTTATACTGACCACTCTTTTGTCACTGACCACTCTTTTGTCAGAAATGTGTGCGAAAGGTTTATCATGGACTTATTTCAAAGGAAACTTCGCAGGAAACTATAATCATGGTCCTGGGAACAAAGACGCATTCAGAAACTCCGCCGGATTCAGAAACTAGGGATTCAGAAACTACTCGTCGGATTCAGAAACACTTCGTCGGATTCAGAAACTATTTCGTTGGATGAAACTATTTCGTCGGATTCAGAAAACTATTTCGTCGGATTCAGAAAACTATTTCGTCGGATTCAGAAACTGCTTCGTGGGATTCAGAAACTGCTTCTTCGGATTCAGAAACTATTTTCGTCGGATTCAGAAATTATGCGTGGGATTCAGAAACTATTTTTGTCGGATTCAGAATTTTTTTGTCGGATTCAGAAACTATTTTCGTCGGATTCAGAAGCTATTTTCGTCGGATTCAGAAACTACCCGTGGGATTCAGAAACTATTTTTGTCGGATTCAGAAACTGTTTTTGTCGGATTCAGATACTATTTTCGTCGGAATCAGAAACTACTCGTCGAATTCAAAGACTTTAGGGAATTCAGAAACTGCTCCATGGCTCAGAGCGATGCATTTTAGGGTTGGTCCAGTGCTGCCTATTTCGTCGGATGCAGAAATTATTTCTGAGGATTCAGAATCTTTGATGGGTTCCGACATTATTCCATGGCTCAGAGAGATGCAGTTTAGGGTTGGTCCGATGCACACCTGCTGCAGCCATGACGAAATGCCGCTGGACGCTGGCGGGAACTCCGCCAGAGACGCTTGTGCCCAGAACTTTGGTTTCGTTTCAATTATTGTAGTAAGAAAGGAAATCCCCCACTTCTAAGGACCGAAAACAATTTCTCATATGAGTTTCCACCTATCTTGCCGAGGAATCCAATCCATTCCCTGCGGCCAATGTATTGAAAGCTCATTTAATTCAACTGATCTTAATGATGGATCCAAACAGCCACCCTCTCTAAGCAATACATTGATGGCATAGAAACTTCAAATTGTTCTTCATGATCAAAACTGCCACCCCCTCTGGCCAATATATTGAGTTAGATCTTATCTTGAACTTATCTTCATGAAGGATCAAAACTGCCACCTCCTCTGGCCAATATATTGAATCGGATCTTAACTTGAACTTATCTTCATGAGGGATCAAAACTGCCACCCTCTCTGGCCAATATATTGAATAGAATCTTAACTTGAACTTTTTTTCATGAGGGATCAAAACTGCCACCTCCTCTGGCCAATATTTTGAATCGGATCTTAACTTGAACTTATATTCATGAGGGATCGAAACTGCCACCCGCTCTGGCCAATATATTGAATCGGATCTTAAAACTAAATTATCTTCATGAGGGATCAAAACTGCCACCCAGTCTGGCCAATATATTGAATAAGATATTAACGGGATCAAAGCTGCCACCCCCTCTGGCCAATATATTGAATAGAATTTTAGCTTAAACTTCTGTTCATGAGGGATCAAGACTGCCACCCCTTCTAGCCAATTTATTGAACCGGATCTTAACTTGCAAGTATCTACATGAGGGATCAAAACTGCCACCTCCTCTGGCCAATATTTTGAATCGGATCTTAACTTGAACTTATCTGCATGAGGGATCAAGACTGCCACCCCTTCTGGCCAATTTATTGAATCGGATCTTAACTTGAACTTATCTTCATGAGGGATCAAAACTGCCACCCCCTCTGGCCAATATATTGAATCGGATCTGAACTTGATCTTATCTTCATGAGGGATCAAAACTGCCACCCCCTCTGGCCAATATATTGAACCGGATCGTAACTTGAACATATCTTCATGAGGGATCAAATCCAATGTATTGAAAAGAATTTAAATACAACTTTTCTTGTTTAGCGATCAAAACTGCCACCCTTTCTGGCCAATTCATTGTATAGGATCTTAACTTGCAAGTATCTTCATGAGGGATCAAAGCTGCCACCCCCTTCTTGGCCAATATATTGAACCGGATCTTAACATGAACTTATCTTCATGAGTGATCAAAACTGCCACCCCTTCTGGCCAATATGTTGAATCGGATCTTAACTTGAACTTATCTTCATGAGGGATCAAAACTGCCACCCCGTGGCCAATATATTGAAGCGGATCTTAATTTCAACTGATCTTCATGAGGGATCAAGACTGCCACCCCCTCGAAGCAATACCTACATGGGCACAGTAGCCTGAACTTATTTTAATAAGGGATCAAATATATTGAATCAGATCTCAACTTTAAATTATCTTCATGAGGGCTCAAAACTGCCACCCCCTCTGGCCAATATATTGAATAGAATCTTAACTTGAACTTATCTTCATGAGGGATCAAAACTGCCACCTCCTCTGGCCAATATATTGAACCGGATCTTAACTTGCAATTATCTTCATGAGGGATCAAAACTGCCACCCCCTCTGGCCAATATATTGAATCGGATCTGAACTTGAACTGAATGAGGGATCAGAACTGCCACCCCTTCTGGCCAATATATTGAATAATTTGGCCGGAAGCTCACAGAGGGAAGCTTCAGTGAGCAAACCTCAGCAGCCATAGAATGTGGCAATTTTACTCGTAAAGAGGCCCGTGAGGCCGACTTGCACAATCTGTGTTTCGGGCTTTGCACGCGTGGCTTGGCGCAGCTGCTCGCTGCTATAATCCTTTCCTTGCTCACGATGTGGGATGACCGTTGAAGAGCTCCGCGGATGGAAAAAAAATCAAACCAGCGTTCTGTGGTCGCACCCCGGGGGTTTTCAATTCCAGTTTCCGCATTCCGAATACCACTCCCAAGTTTCCGAATACCACTCCCAGTTTCCGAATACCACCCCCAAGTTTCCGAATACCACCCCCAAGTTTCCGAATACCACCCCCAAGTTTCCGAATACCACTCCCAGTTTCCGAATACCACTGTCTAATTTCCGAATACCACTGTCCAGTTTCCGAATACCACCGTCCAGTTTCCGAATGCCACTTTCCAATTTCCGAATACCACTGTCCAGTTTCCGAATCCTAGTTTCCGAATATACCACCTCCAGTTTCCGAATACCACGCGCCAGTTTCCGAATACCACCGTGACCATGGTTGTGGTGGCTAAAAACTATGGCTTCAACTGCCCATGTTTCCAACAAATTCATGTTTAAGCAATTTTCCAATGAAACATTGACACCATATTCCCAGATGATTTAAAATATGGATTTGACCATGGACCGGAGTTGATCTTCCCAGATGACTTCTGGCAGGAAATGGACCAGCCTGATGGCAGCCCACAAGGCCGTCTGCGCTCTGGATACGCAGATCCGAAAGCCACCCCCGCGGCTCGGCGGGTCAAGCCGGCAAGCCGCCAAGCCAGAGCCGTAAACCTATATATATATTATATATATATATGTATCATTACTAGGTTAACCTTGGATGGCTACTTTAATCCTTTAGTCTTTTGGTGTCAATGGGATGATTTACGTTCACCAGCGAAGAAATTGTTTTTTTTGGGGGGGCCTGGTATCTAAGATTGGCACTGATAATTAAACATTATATATATATGTATCAATGTGGGATGGGTTTTACTTGCAGAGATCAAGATGGTCATATGGTTGATGAATGTTGATGATAGGTTTTGCCCCATTTTGGGGGGAGGATGAAGATCCATAAAATCCCACGGATTTCGATGTCAGGGGTACGCCGGGTTTTGACGGATGAATTTCATGGGTGTGTCTAGAAATCGGGATCAAGTTGCCACGAAGAAACAGGGAGAGAAACTGGAGATCAAACTGTTGGAAGCTGCAGAAAACATGCGAACGCTGACCTTTTGGGCTGTTCAACTCTTAGGGCAGAGCTCCTGCATCCCACTTCGGACGTTTGGACATAGGGGGTTCCTACAAGATGTGGCAAATCCATGGGTACAACCTCCCGTTTTGCATGATTGTCAACAAAAGTTGCCAATGTTTGGCAAGTCATTGGGCATGTGCCTTTACTTTGTGTGTTGTTTGGGGTTCAAAAGACATGATAACGAGCCCCAGATGGATACATAGATGCGTTTTCCCCAGATGTTGTTCTGGTGATATGACTTTACCAAGTGATTTCCAAATTGAATTCCAGATCAATGTCCAGATGTTTGGTGACTTTTGTTTATCCTTATATCCATATGGAGGTGTCCTAAAACATTATAAACCATCCATTTTGGGGTACCCCCATTTATAGAAACCCCCATATCATAAGATGTCCGGTCTGTGCCGGAGCCATCCTGAAGTCATCGGCCAAGGTTCAACTCCTCCAAAGCGCCAGTGGCCCTGTGTGTCGAAGCGATGCCTGCCACAGTGCATTTGTTGAAGGACGGCAGCGGACGGCAGCGGACGGGAAACGGCGACCGGGAGACCTGGATTCCAGGTCAACCACCTGGATGGGTAGCTTAGTGTGCTGTGATTTTTTGTTTTCCTCATGTTTATTGGAAAGATTGTTTGGCGTATGGGTGTTTACCTAATATATATATATACTTATTTTTATATAACACACACATGTATATATATAATGGATGGTAATGGGATATTAGCTGGGGAAAGCATCGGGATGGGTTTTGTTTATGTTTGGATAAATGTGTTGTCTCAGAACAAGAATGCGCATGTAACCAGAAACACATGCAATGGGTCAACGATTTTTGGGGGAGACTGCAGATCCGATGTTTAGGGTTGAAGATGGGTACAGGATTTCCTGGGTCCACAGCGAGACTTAGCAGTACCAACTTAGGTTGTTACGATTGCTGCAGGTTTTATCTCCAGTTTTTTTCGCTGAATTTCCAACCTGTTCGGGGATTGGCCCCAATTTTTGCTGCTTAAGCCCCTATGTTCATCAGTGTTGCGGCTGCAATCCCTGTGAATGTTCCCGTTTTGACATATTTCTCCAGCAAGTGGTAGAAATAACCCTTCAATATGACTGGGGTTAGCACTCCCCGGGTTTCACTGGGCTGTTTTCATATGGTTATAATAACAACGTGCGCTTCTTGGGACCTCCAAGTACTTGGTTGAGAGATTGAGGGCCATCTCCCTCATATTTTGTTGTTTAAATCTCCATTCTCATTGGTTGGTAAACTAACATAACTGTAGCTATGGAAAATCAACAACTAACATAACTATGGAAAATCACCATTTTCAATAGGTAAATCCACTATAAATGGCCATTTTCAATAGCTAATGTTTGTTTACCAGAGGGTATCAGTTATATCCCAAAAGCCCCATAGTTAGCCGACTCTGGTGCCAACTAGCTAATACAACCAGAGTTGAAATGGTGATTGCAGCTAGCGTTTAATGGATAACATACCAACTTATATCTAGCGAGCACCAACCTTTCAGTAGCTAAACTTAATTTTGACTTGCTAAGCCACCAGAGTTTTGTCCTTTAAACCCCAATGTTTAGTGGTAAAACCCGATGTTTAGTGGCAAAACCCGATGTTTAGTTGCAAAACTAAATTTCTAGTGGTTAAATAAATACATGTAGTTTTGCTGAAATCAAAGTTAATTGTTAAGCCCCTATTCTTGATAGCTGTGATTTTCCGATGATCTAAACCTTCAGTGCTGTTGGTTAAATCCCAGTTAAACTCCCTATGTTTGGTGGTAAAAAATCACAAGTTGTAGCAATTCAACCACCATTACCATTGTTGTCTGAAATCAATTTTCTGAAGGTTGAAATCCAATTTCTAGCTGAACCCGAAGTTAGTGGTTAACTTCCATTTTTGTCGTCGTTAAAACTTTTTTGGGGTGTCCATCAGGAAGTGCGAAAGCTGGCGGGCTACAGCGTGAAGAGCAGCACCGAGGCAAATGCTGGGTGGCTGAAGTTCTGGTGGCGCGCCATGACAGCGCCTGGGCATTCGAACCACAAAAATGCTGGGGAAACCAACAAATGGGCAAGCCACGGTTGATTAAGCATGTTCGCTCCATGTGAAAATCTTAGATCTTTAGGAAAAATGTGAATAGAAACTGAGGGCTCGAATCCTAGGTTTAGGCATGTTTCGGCTTGTCGAACCAGAAAAAAATATGTATGTATACCAAAATCATGGTTGTTACCGGCGAGATACGAATTTAACCACTTACAACTTAAAGTAGCGGTTTTTAACGAAAAAATCCATTTAACCACCAAAAAAACTGTTGCTAAATGGCTGAAGTTTGTTTTCCAAGCCTTGTGTCACGATGCTTGAGGGGTAAACATGGGCTTAACCACCATGGATGCTCACGGTTCACCATCGAAAATCATCCCGTTGCGGCAAAATCTGTGGGTTTTTCTCCCGCCAAACCATGGCATTCAACCACTGCAAATGATGCCAGGGGTCAGTCACTAGAAGTTCTGATTTCTCCCCACAAGAAAATTTGACCAGGGACCGTCTCACTAAGTTTCATCGGTGAATTTTGGTTGAGATCTACATGGTTGTTATTTCTGTCCCATTTTCTTGGATAAGCATTTGCATTTATAAATAGAAAAGCAGCAATGGTGTGACTGCTAATGTCCAGTGCGCGCAATCTATTTATAACCAATATTTCCCCTACTACTGGCTTACTGGTTGTTTTGAAACCATGATGACACATCCTTTGTATGGGTTTGTTTGGAAATGAGTAAGCCACCGTTTTTTGTGAGTTAAACCACAATTCGTAGCGCTTAAATCAAAATGTTTGCTGTTCAAGACCCTTGTCTGAACGAGTTAAACCATACAGTAATCAAATTCAAATTAAACCCATATATATATTTTTTGCAGGTAAGGGATGGTAAACAGTTTTTGGTTTTTTTTTGTTGCTCTGTTTGATGTTTCCATGCCATGTTTTCCCATGGCCCGGCCATGGCTCTCAGCCTTCAAAGGACGTGGCGAAGCCGGGCGACACCACGGAGTTCATTAACGCTTCGGCGGGGCAAGAGAGCGCACGCATGGGATTGAAAGCCAGCTACAGGTCGGGAGGAGGAGATTCCCAATGGGAAATCATTGGAAGAAAACATTGGTAAATCATTGGAACATATCTATAGATCATGGGTAAACTGATGAAATCATTGGAAGATAATGGTAAAAAATGGTGATAGAATGATAATGGTGATTTAATTACCCATTGGTTGGGCTTAACCTCTGGTAATTTCTGACAGTTTGCGAACTGGAAAATGGCCATTGTTAAATAGTTGATTTACCCTGCTAGAAAATGGTGATTTTCCATAGCTATGTTAGTTTATACTCCCGGTAAAACTGTGGGAAATCATTGGAAGATCATGGTGAATAATGGTGGATAATGGTGATATCTCTTCTGGGAAGAATTCATACAAGATCATCTACAAATGGTGATATCATAACTGGTTGGTGGTTTGGAACATGTTTCCCATATATTGGGAATAATCATCCCAACTGACATTCATATCTTTCAGAAGGGGTTGAAACCACCAACCAGATAAGTGATATCTTATGGGGATATGTCTGAATAATATCATGGCTAATTGATTGGAAGTCCTCACCGATAGCTTGGGATTCCTACAGGGTGAGGCGCCGGAATTTGAGGATGTGCTTCATGAACCATGAACGCACATGGAAATATGCATATAGAATCATAGATACATGATTGTACTTGTGTAGATATACAGCTCTTTGCTTACATATGCAGATATATTCTGATATCTATCTATGCATGTTATTGTATTTATTCGTTCAATAACTTACACTTTTATATATAGATCTATTTTCCTAAGGTACCCGGCACTGCGATCGAGGCACTCGATTGCCTAGCTGCCTTGGAAATCTACCAACTCATGGCAGCGTCTATGTATTTGGGGAATGGCAATAGTAATAGGCTGCAGCATTGCACTTTGCATCCCAGAATCAGTCAAGGGAAAGTTGACGAGAAACCCTTTTTTGTGTGGTGTAAAACACAGGTGTGATACAGGTATCAACCTTGTTTTTTCCAGCAAAACCAATCATCCCAATGACTTGCCATTTGAATCCCAACAATCCCCCTCGGACTATGGCCCATCCCCATGAAATATCCCCAGTGATTGATCCATTCCAAAACATGGCCAGGCCCAAGGCTCATCGCATCTCCGTGCCGCTGGGCACTGCAACTGGGCGCGGAGTTTCGTTCGGTGTTTTGCGGCGCGGATCAAGTTAGGACCTACAGTGACCCACCAACCAATTTTTCACGGTTTTTAACTAACAGGTGTTGCAAGTTTGTTTCGGAGGGGTTCTTGTGGAGCATACTGGGGAATACTCTCGTTCAACGCGGAATGGATGGTTTCCTAAGTTGGGGCATCCTCAGTAGGTTTTATGGTTTACCGGAACGGTGATAAATTGCAACAACCCTAGCCATTTAGGCTCAAGCAAGATCTTGGCTCGAGCGCCCCCCGCACGCGTCACCGTGGGGTGCGCGCATGCCGGCCGTCATCCGTCATCTTGAGTGCCCGCAGCACGCAAGTGACGTCGGAGAGCGACGGGGACTGCGTCGTTGTCTCTGTCGCCTCCCTCGAGCGATGCAGGTTCTGCCCGGCCCCCGCGCTTCCCCCTCCCCGAGCCCTTCCCGCGAGGGCTCGGCGGAGTACCCCCACCGGCGGAGCCGGCCGGCGCCGGCGCGCCGGCACGCCGCCCTTCCCCACTGTTGTCAACACAAATTTGCGCACAGAATGGATTCTGCTGCAAGTACCCGTCCACTTTGTAGCAGTTTTCTTCATGTTGGTTTGTTTTGGGAGGGTTTGGGTTTGCAGCCGTTTTATCCTGCTGCATTTTTCTTAGAGCAAGTACATAATTCGATTCAGCTTTCATTTTGCTACATTTTCAACAATTACGGTCCTGCCTTGGGCTGCCTCT
>Ga0126342_10018908_pt1 | contig 11768 bp, 13 predicted proteins | sample Cyp1metagenome_FD_92528 | JGI IMG/M metagenome (GOLD analysis project Ga0126342, IMG submission 92528) | Coral microbial communities from Lord Howe Island, Old Settlement Bay, Australia - Cyphastrea 1 metagenome | ecosystem: Host-associated > Invertebrates > Cnidaria > Coral ... | reverse complement strand
TAAGGAATATATTTCTGAAGCAGGTCCTCATTCAGTAACTTTCACGCCCACACTGCGATGAAATGGAGGGCCGAGTGGTCCGGCGGAGCCGACGAGGGGCGTCAGCCCAAAAATATATATATAATATGCAGTAGGTTTTCAAACATATGTTGCAAATTGGGTCATGGCCGTGGCACAAACAAAATCCTTTCTCCTCCACTCCAATGAGAAATGGAGCAGCTGGAAGAAGAGGAGGGCAAACATGAGACGATTAAAAAGTTACGAGCCCCAGTCCCATCATTGCCAGAATCGAATTTAAAAACTACAGGACAGGACCCCATGAAAATTATTACTGACAGAAGATGATGGTTTCCGGCAAAAATGTTTCCTTTTCACCAAACCAATGAACCACCCAGGCGCCTTGCACAGCAGCCGCGGTCAGCTTCAGCTCGGCACCAAACCGCCGGCTGTTGTGCCATGCTGCGACAAATTCCTGATGGGGCCGCCCCAAGATGCACGCTGGTATGGTATGGTATGTTTTTATTCAGTTCGTTTGAGGGAAAATCCACAGAAAAAACCTATTTCCCCAAAACAGTGTGTTAACACTATGAAGTTCCTACGGTACTGGTTACACCCCGGTGGATCGAAGGTGGTTGCATACCTGGTCGCCTTTTTTGGGGGCACTTACAGTACAGCACCAAAGTTCCTCGATCTTCCCTACTCGACAGTTTTTGGAGCTATCATCTTGTTGCAGGAGGGTCAGAACCTTGTTAAGCGCAGCAGGCACGGTATTTTGTGCATGCTGCTAAGACCATGGCAGGCATGGGTCAAAATGAGAGTTGCTGCCGGAAGTCATTTTTGTGGCACGCGCAATATTTGGTGAACTTCGGCAATGTCTTGCAAGGCTGGAAACAGGCGGTTTGTCAGACTCTCTCCGTTTTTCACTTGGCCAGGTGGAAGCCTCAGCTTCATTTTTCGTTGCAGGCGCACCATTTTGAGCATGTTTTTGCAAAAGATGCTGAAAATTGTAACTTGCATTAAGTGTATATTGGAACTGTGGCAACATTCTCGTCACTTTGTGCATGCTGGATGCCTCTCGTTGTGGCGGGTTGCTCATTTTAATTTCGCTCGTGCAACCTTCTTCTCACTAGTTCCTTCTACTACGATCTTGCTAGAGTTTCAGAGAGGTCTTGGTACTGTATGAAGATCTTGACCAAGATCTTCTAGAGGCGTCCCTGTGAGAAGATCTTGTGGGGATCCTGGTGAAATCCTCCAAGAGGTCCTTGCATGAAGATCTTGAAGACCGCCCTGTATTTGAAGTGCTTGTGCGAAAGCTCTTGTGGGATGCTCTTAGGAGGTCCTTCTATCAGGATCTTGCGAGAGTTTCAGAGAGGTCCTAGTATGAAGATCGCAACTGTCAAGATCTCGGCAACGATCTCGCAGCAAAGATCTTGCGGAGGTCCTTGTCAGAAGATCCTGTGGAGAATCCTGGTGAATGCTGAAATCCTCTATGAGGTCTTTGCATGAAGATCTTGAAGATGCAGTGTATTAGAGGTGCTTGTGTGAAAGCTCTTGCGAGATGCTCTTAGGAGGTTCTTGCAAAAAGACCTTGTAAGATCCTCTAGAAGGTCCCTGTATGACAATATTGACAATCTTGTGAGATAGCCTTGGACGTCCTGGTATGAAAGATCTTGTGGAGGTTCTTATCAGGAGTTTTTTGTCTGATGCTCTCCTCAACAGTGTTTGGGGTCTCTTGCCGGGATCATGGTTTTAGATGTTTTCACTGGGTCCTGTGAATGGTCCTGTCATCCAATGCTGTGGTTTATAGCTAAGACTAAAAAAGACAAAAACAGCCAAGTCTGATTATCCCACATCTGACCCATAACCAGCTTGGGCAAACAGGGGTGGAGCCGTCCTTCATGGTTTCAATGTCGATGAGGTTGATGAACGCATAGCCACAAGACGTCTCGGTGCCAAATATTCCAGGCATGTAGAAGAAGTCCTGAGACCGAGATTTCTTTGGAGATTCCCTCCTAAGTTGAGTAGAATCCATGAAGCAGAAACCCCGCCAAGCACGCCTCAATCCTTTAACTGGTCTGAAACTGCTCAAACAGGGAACCACTTGTTCTCAAGACAAGCAAACGTTCCTAGACTTGGGACCTGGTGGTGAGAACGAAACTGCTCATACCTCACCTCCATGTCGTCCAAACAGTACGCCACGTCACTGCAACCACTGTAGCATATGTTGTTGCAGCTGCATTTGTGTGGTTGTAGCAGCTGCCATGTTGTGGTAACCACAACGCTTGTTCTCACAGTTGAAGGGTTTCAGTCGCCACTCTTCCACATGGAAGCTTCTCGACTTTAACTTGAGTCATCCGATCTCCAAAATACAGCATAGATATCATAGTTAGATTATATGCCCCCTCCACAAGAATTGGGTTTTGTAATGGTTTGTATACCGATTTCTTGGGGAATCTCATGGTGGCGCCGCCAAGAATCGTATCTGCCATCAAATCCGCAGCGCTTCAACTCGTCCAGAACTGAGGGCTGCTGCAGGCCTTGTGGCCGCGAAACAGTTGGTTCACCATTATTGGAATAGCAAATATATATCTACAATAATTGGGCTAGCTCAATTATAATATTATATCAGTAGATTATAACTAATATTATAATTGGGATATTGGTTCACCATTAATCATTAAATCTACTGATATCTACTGGTTCATTGGAATAGCTCCAATATCTCCAATATCTCCAAGGAAAACCAGCTCTCGAGGCCAAGCCACTTGTCGGCAAGTTCCTGGCGAACTCATGAAGTGTTTCTCATGGGCTAAGCCGGCTAAGCCTCTAAGGATTGGATGAAGAATTACTCCACGAAACTCCCGGAGTTATTGGAAATACAATAACAGTGGATTGCCTGCAAAGTCTCCAATAAACCGACCCAGCAGACCTGATCATCAGTGTCGTAACATTTCCGTCCGCAAAGTCCTGCAAGTCACCAGAGACACATCTCGCATTGACGTGTTGCCAGTGTTGCCCATAGCTTCTTTGATTCTGCAGGATCGATATTTTCTCAAAGAGAAAGGTCCAGTGCTGATGCTTTTCATTTGTAATGGATCTGCATCAGCAGTATCTCCAATGGCTGCAGCTCCTGTGCCAGCTGATCATCCACAGGACCTGCACCAGCACTGGGAGCGTCATAGGATGGGAATTCCTATGGATCACATTGGACAATCAATCTTCAAAAGTGGTCGAAATCTCTCAAATTCAGGCCCAAAATCCCTTTTCATGGCTCTGAAAAAAAAAACTTAGATTGGTGTACAGCTGTGGATGTGCTGTCAACAACACGATCAATCCCGCAATCCCCAGGGGTCTCAGAACCCTGGATGCCAGATACCTCTATGCGTATCTGTCTGCATTTGTGATCTATACACACCGCATGCATGATTGGCATCCTACACCGAGAATGCACTGCAAAAGAATGGAGATATACAAGTATGAGAGAGGAATCAAAGTTCGACAGATACAATCCAGAAGGTTTAAAGATGTTTAAAGCAAAAACCTGACATGAAGAATGAAATGAAGAAATATCAAAGAAAGGGCCATGTATATACATATACACACCTCTGTTTCAGAGTTCTTCCATACTTATGGGTGCATCCCAACCTAAGTGGCTTAAGACCCATTAATCTAGCTGGGGCATACCCTACGACTGAATTGATTATTGGTTAAGTTTTGGCCCTGGGCCTGGGTTCTCAGCAGACTGCGTGCTCGCCTAGCATCACAGGTGCTCTTGTCCGAAAACAAAAAGGAAGCAGTTCAAATCTCCAGTCATGCTCATTTAAAAAAATGAAATTCCTATATACATACATGAAACGACTATATATTCAAATCTTACTAAAGAATCTAAAATGCCCAAGTAATCTCGCGGTAGTTTCTGCCATGTCGCAAAGCACATCGGGACATCTGCAGTCTGGTCCCGCCTGCAACTTCTTCACCACTTGGTTTGCCAAAGAGATATCCAACTGCTCTACCACCTGGGATTCGCAGTGGTTACCCTCTGGTAAACATACAAAAAACTATGGAAAATCACCATGTTCAATGGGAAATTCCACTATTTCTATGGCCATTTTCAATAGCTATTTTGACATAACCAGTGGTTCATGGCTGGGGTTGATCCTATCCGGTTCATCAGGGGATCCAACAGATAGAAATTTCTATGGCCCTGGGTGGCCTGGTCATCCACCGGTGGCAATGGCTCCTCCAGAAGTACGATGCTCATCTCACCTGAAACTCAACGATTGCCACCGGCCGAGAAGTGAATTGCTCCCAAGTCTAGTGGAAAACTCCCTAGCTCCAGGGATATATATATATGCATAATATTATACGTAAATATATGGGATGTAGATATATGATAATAAATGTATACATGCTGATATGTTCATCTTCTCTATGGGGTATCAATTTTTATTGCGTCACTAGTGAACGTCTGCGCCTGCATCTGGCTTCCACAGGCAAAAGGCCCAGCGATAGAAGTAGCACAAGTTCCAAACCGCGTTCACTTCATGTTTGCCTCGGCCCGTCTGACAGAGAACAGTTCTCCTGCCTGTTGACGTCACGAATCTCTTGTCGGTTGCAACTACGGATGTTTCTCGTTGGACTCTTCTGGATGTCTATGGGCTCGAAGATCGAAAAACTGCACAGTCTGTCTGTGTAATGCCACATGGTGCTTTCGATCCAAGAAACAGCTAACAACACGGCACCACACGCGTATGACTCGACTATGTGTGTGGGCAACTCCACTACAAGTATCTACATATTTAATAAATCAATATCAAATACAAATAATATACAGTAAGATTTTTTTCAGGGTGCATGCAAACAGTACCTTGACAATCCAATAGCTGGTCTTTCCCCACAGCGCCAAGGCACCAGCACCTTGGCGCCTCAAACAGTCCTGGATGTTGCTGACCGTGGGCTTCATCTGGTGGTGAATCCTGAACCCCCAGCTGCCCAGCTGGCGCCGGAAATATCTGGTCAAAAATGACCATGGAACATCCCCAGTGAATGATTTTCTGGTGTAAATGCCCATTTAGAATAGGGAGAAATAGATATAAATAGATATAAATAGGGGATTTCCATGGATTTCCCAGCCATGTTTGATATTTGATGACACGTAGGGTTTAGGGTAGGTGTGGCTGTAGCCAGGCAGCAAATGCTTGATGATGTCTTCAACTTTCTTCTTCAGAAGCTCCATGTGCATCGCTGCAATTCCAGGTGGTAGGGGCAAGTACTTCAGCATAAGGCCTTCGGGTTTGGGATGAGAAGGCTGGCCACTGAGGTTTTTCGAAAGAACTGTGGCAAAGTGAGGAGAAATTGCACCCACGGATAACAACGAATAACATCTGATAACGAATGATAACGCATGATGTTTCGAACATATTTCTACTCATTCTATTCATCTCATAAGAGTTGAATACAACTCTAACAGAAGCAGTTCATCTGCGTCATGGAATCGCAAGCTTCCTGGATATGATTGGATATGTGTCAGTTGTGCGAAGGAATATTCCTGCCGCACCAAGCTAAAGTGCTGTGTAATGCGTTCTATGTTGCTGGGTTGCCTGTTGTGTCGTGATATCCTGTGCAGTAGAGGTGAGCCTGCATTCTAGGACGACGACAGCAGGAGCCTATGTATTGACCTCTTTGAAGTTCTGGCGGAACAGTACGTCGAGTAGAGGGGTTGCGGCCCACTTGTTCCTGGACCAGAGATCAATCTTTTCGCGTAGCGACCCTATGAATTCTCTTCATCTTTAGTATTCAAGAGAAACCGGTCAAAATCTGTCAAATTATTCTGAAAATAGTGTACCTCTTAATCCTGTCGTTGATCATTTTCCCTGAACCAGCAGGTGGGGAACCGCTCCCCCGCCTGGTCCAAAGGCAGCAAAGCTTCGAGCTGCAATGGAGCTTTCGAAGCAGGAGGCTCAGCCTATTTAATCTATTACAAACATAGGGATTTAATGGGTATGTATGTATGTATGTATGGATGGATGGATGGATGGATGTATGGATGTATGGATGGATGCATGCATGCATGTATGTATGTATGTATGTATGTACTTTACATACAAACATACATTACATTACATTACATTACATTACATTACATTACATTACATTACATTACATTACATTACATTACATTACATTACCATACATACATACATACATCCACCCATCCATCCACCCATCCATCCATCCATCCATACATTCATACATTCATACATTCATACATTCACACATACATTCATACATACATACATACATACATTACATTACTTACATACATACATACATTACATACATTACATACATTACAGACATTACATACATAACATACATAACATACATAACATACGTTACATACATTACATTCATTAGATTACATTACATTACCATACATACATACATACATACGTACATTACATTACATTACATTACATTACATTACATTACATTACATACATTACATACATACATACATACATAGATACATACATACATACATACATTACATACATACATACATACATACATACATACATACATACATACATACATACATACATACATACATTACATACATTACAGACATTACATACATTACATACATAACATACATAACATACGTTACATACATTACATACATTAGATTACATTACATTACATTACATTACATTACCATACATACATACATAACATAACATTACATTACATACATACATACATACATACATTACATACATACATCCACTCATCCATCCATACATCCATACATTCATACATTCATACATTCATACATTCATACATTCATACATTCATACATTCATACATTCATTCATACATACATTACATACATTACATACATTACATACATTACGTACATTACTTACATTACATACATTACATACATTACATACAAAACATACGTTACATACATTACATACATTAGATTAAATTACATTACATTACATGACATTACATACATACATACATGCATTACATTACATTACATTACATTACATTACAATACATTAACTTGCATTGCATTGCATTGCACTACATTACATTACATTACATACATACATATATACATAATATGATGTTGGGATATGCGTATATGTATATGTATATATTTATATATATATGTATAATTATATATGCTGTATATATATAAGATATTATAAAACTAACTTGATATTATTTGAGGTTTGTCCGTTTCAATAGTGCATGGGCCTGCGATTTCTGGTCAAGCATCAGATTGTTCCGTACTCTATTTCCAGACAACCCTATGTAGAGATACATACATAGCATACCATTCCATTCCATTCTATTCGATTTGGTTCGATTCCAATTCGATTTGGTTTGATTAGATTAGCTTTAGATTTAGATTGGATTACATACATGGTCCTGAGGTGATGACATGCAGTGTGGCTGAAGTTCAGGCTTTACACTATCAACCGCCATCTTTTGCCAAGCCACTGAAGGTCCGCCTTAGAACACCCCCCTGCCGAAGCTATGTCATGGCACCAGGAATACCACTAAAACATGATGAAAAACAAGTGTTTATATACAAAATGCATACTTACATACACATAGATATTGATATTGATCATGCGTAAATACTTATAATATAATTATATATACACAATATGTATATGTACATGTATATATATATATTCTGTGTGTCTGTATATGATTGTATATGATTATATGTGTACATGTTCCTTCCGCATCTGCAGCATCTTTCTCATGGCAAAACTGCAGCTGCCCTTCGGATTTCTCAGGTGCCAGCCGGTCGCCAAGATCTTCTGGGGGGTCGTCCTCAATTCGACATCACCAGCTGCGCATGGATCGAAATTCTCGAAATTGTCAACCCCCATGAGGTTAATGATTATTAACGATGGTTAATGATTATGAACGATGGTTAATGATTATGAACGACGATTAATGATGAGTGTTAATGATGTTTAAATGTGTCATCCCCCTGCAAAAATGATCCCAACTCCCAAGAAAATCATCAAGCAATCTCCAAAAAAACCCATGGGACCCATACATTTAGAATTTATAAACTATATAAACTATCCCCAATAACTTGACCAATCATGCGGCTGGCTTTGCTTGAGGTTCCCTAAATGGTGAATCATAATGTTCCCTATCAAAATGGCCATTGTTGGGGGGTATACCCCATTTTCAGACGGACGCATACGGACGCTAATAAAACAAACATATTTCTGATTGTATATTCCCAAAAAAAAACACCGTTACATCCCAATTAAAGAAGTATTGCGCTGCACACGATCTTGCAATGCGCATCTCATTCAAGGCCCAGATTCGAATCTTGTGTGAGTATTTCCAGCAGTTTGACCAAGTTTTCTGGCGTTGCTTTGCTTCCACCTATTCCCAAAAGAATGGCTGGAATGGGGGTTCATGGGAAATTCATGCATCAACCATCAACGGATGTTTCGATTTTTTGCTACGGGGGATTTTCATTGCCGGGTTGGACTACAGGACGTAGGACGAGAAAAGGATGAACCTCATGACATGGAGTTCTGTTTGCCAAAGCGGCAAGAGTCTACAAGAAGAACTGCTGCAGTTGGCACGTAGCCTAGGCACCTAGGAAGTCACTGGACATATTTCACATAATATTTCAGTAGCACTGGCACTGGCTACTGTATGAAGACTTTTTGAGATATTCAAAATAATCGTCCTATTATATAGATCTTTAGAATACTTTGAATACTTTAAAATTGCTGCAGTGAATTCCGACATCTTCCGGCCTTGAGGGTCAATCATCTGCATCGTCTTCCTTGGTACACTGACTGAGACACCTGCCCAACATGCTGAAAGTTCATCCAAGCAAGATTGAAAATCCGCCCTCAAATCGTATCGTCCAACTCTACATGCAATTGTTAAGCAAAATAGGCAATCAAATAAATCACATTAAAATGTACATGAGCCAATTCGGTTCTGGATCGCGAGGCCATGGCCGCAGGTGCTGGTAAGGTGGCAAGCAAAGCTCTAATCAGCCCAGCAGCGCAAAGTCAGCGAACTTCGCACACAGCCCTTTGATGTTCTCTGGAGAACAAAACATCTTGACCTGGGCAAAACGGTCAAAATGATGCAAAATGATCGGCGGAATGGATGGCTGAATAGGGTTTGTGGTATAGATATTAATATATATATATATATTAATATTATATATGCACCGGCGAGGTTCCACTAGAGCTAAAAAAACAGCCCTTTCTGGGTCCATTGGGCCCCGAATGTTTGATCCATCCGGATCCCCACCTTTTCCTTGGCAGCGGGGTTCATGTTCTTGTCCAGCAAGGGCTCGATGTCAGCCCACCTCAACGGCGTGTGGGCCAGGACCCTCCACGAGAGATGGGCTGGACCAGGTGCCCCCACGACCATGAAATACCTGAAACATCTGGAACCTGCAAGGTTCCACACCAAGGAGGGTGAAAGAAGAAACATTCACCTCATGAGCCCAACAAGCCCAAGAGCAAGGGCACAAACCACCGGAGTTGGTCCTAAATATCTCCTTACTTGAGAGGCACCGATCGAGCCTCTGCAGCATGCACTCTTTCAATGAGCCTTCAAAGAGTCAGGAAGTGAATCTTTCCATTGAATCTCCCACGAGGCAGCAGTAAAAACTGTGTGAGATGCAATGAACCTACAATGGAGCACTAGCTTTATGGAGTCTAAATATGAAGAATATGAAGAACTAAGAAGATCTATGTAAGAAGTCATCAAACCCAAAATGAATCCCCCTGTGCGAGCAAAGCGCCTATCAAACACGGACTATCCGTGGCCCCTTTGTGGCGATCTGCGGATTCATGGACATTCTTAACCCGTTCTGAAATCATCTCTCCTTGCTAGCGCCATTCCCAGAATTCCGGTCCTGTTGGACACAAGTGAAAGACTTCCAAGACCCTGGCAAGGTGCGAGGTGCTTGCATCATGCTACTGCAGGTGCTCGAACTGGGTGTGTTCAAAACTATGGTATGCCGAAATCCGTTGGTTTGTCACAAAACTTTCATCAAAATGGCCATTTGGGTGGTATACCCCATTTCCAGACACACCCAACTAGCTTGTCAGAGCCATCTGGAATGGATGGTTTCCGGCTACATTGCCCTCATGGCCATGTTCTTCCCCAAGGTTCCCCCAAGGCCTCCGCATCGTCATCCTCATCAAAGTCCCCACCCTCGGCAGCTCTGCGGAGTTGGAGCATGGCATGAAATGCCCGTCACTTCACAAAAGCCTTGTCACTGTGTCACTCTCGTGCAGGCGGCGTGCAGGCGGCAGTGAGGTGAGGCTGAAAAGTTTTGTCTTCTATTTTTTTGCTAAAATCAGCCAAAATCATCATGAGCTTCTTCAACGAGAATTCTCGCAAGATCATTTGATCATCAGTTTCCATTTTTTTCAAGGTGATGAAAGGTGACACACACTTCATTTCCATTTCACACACCCTGGATGGCCTCCAGGAAGGCGTTGACGGCTTTGGTGACGTCACGCTCAAAATCCTCATCGACCAACTCCTGCGTTTGCGAAAGTCCCTGCGTTCATTCGCTGGTTTCAAAATTTGTCCCAGTTTTTCCCGACTTTTCCCTTCCTTTCTTCAAGAAATGTTCCTCCGCTCTTTCAGAAACGATAAACAATAATAAACGTGTGGAATTGAAGGACGTTCGCTAAGGCGAACAACATGCTTAAGTGAATTGACGGCATCTGCTTCGACATGTTCTCGTCAAACGGTTCCTATTGTGCGGGGTCAATGACAGTGGAACTTCAAGCATGAAGAAAACTTCAAAATGGAAAGCACTGACGGGCCTGAGTATCAATAAAGATTTCACAAGTTTGTTAACGTCGAGAACTGACATCATGTTTTCTTCTATGCAAAGACCAACAAAAACTGGTCCTGAAAAGCATAAATAAAAGCCAACAAACTCCGAAATTGCATCGGGATCAAAACTGCCAGCGACTGAGACATGATAATGAAATTTGTTCGTTTCAAATCACCGTCGACATTGAAAAACTGTCTGTTCCCGTCAGCCAACCCAACTGTGCCACTTTTTAAAACAGCAATCACAACGACAGCAACAACGACAACGACGACGACCACAACAACAACAACAACAACAACAACTACTACTACTACTACTACTACTACTACTCCTGCTACTACTACTACTACTACTACTACTACTACTACTACTACTATTACAACAACTACTACTACTACTACTACTACTACTATTACAACTATTACAACAACAACAACTACTACTACTACTACTACTCCTACTCCTACTACTATTCCTACTACTACTATTCCTACTCCTCTCCTCCTACTCCTACTCCTACTCCTACTCCTACTCCTACTCCTGCTACTACTTCTACTACTACTCCTGCTACTACTACTACTACTACTACTACTACTGCTACTGCTACTGCTACTGCTACTGCTACTACCACTACTACTACTACTACTACTCCTACTATTCCTACTACTACTATTCCTACTCCTCTCCTCCTACTCCTACTCCTACTCCTACTCCTACTCCTACTCCTACTCCTCCTCCTCCTCCTACTCCTACTCCTACTACTACTACTGCTACTACTACTACCTCCACTTCTTCTACTACTACTACTACTCCTACTCCTACTACTACTCCTACTCCTACTCCTACTCCTACTACTACTACTACTACTCCTACTCCTACTCCTACTACT
>Ga0126342_10018907_pt1 | contig 11768 bp, 13 predicted proteins | sample Cyp1metagenome_FD_92528 | JGI IMG/M metagenome (GOLD analysis project Ga0126342, IMG submission 92528) | Coral microbial communities from Lord Howe Island, Old Settlement Bay, Australia - Cyphastrea 1 metagenome | ecosystem: Host-associated > Invertebrates > Cnidaria > Coral ... | reverse complement strand
TTGCGGTGACAAGCAGGAAAGCCTTTTAGGCATGACTTAGGCGTGACTTTTGGAAACAGCGGTGACAATGGGGGAAGCCCCGTAGGCATGACTTAGGCGTGACTTTCTCTTTTGCCTGTATCAGATCGCTGATCCTGTGAGGTTGGGAACAATCTCATTGCAAATCTTCTTTGGCTAGGCGCCAGGAGAAGGGATCCCCGAAAGTTAGGGATGACTTGGCCCAGTTGCCACAGTTCTTGGTGTGAGAAATTTCATGACGCGCTGGAGGTGTGCCCTGCCTTGGTTTCAAGCGCAAAGATCAGGCTGACATCGTGACCTTTGCAGACTCTCAGTTCAAGATGCCAATGTGAAGTTGCGCCACACAAATAAAACATGAGGGGCAGGTATGAGTCAGAGAGACCTATTTGGGGTCACTCTATTCCAGGAATTTCCTCAGTTTCTTAAATCAAGATCGAATCTCATTGATATCTCACAATTCACTTTCCATTCTGTTCATTCATTCTGTTCATCCATTCTGTTCAACCTATTGAAACCTGCTATTAGTTTCTGATTGGGGCTGACCAACTGGCACCTTCACGGGAGACCGAGGCGCGGACCCTGCTGGTTCTGCTGAATACCTTCAGCTTGGTGCTGCTGACGGCCCAGAAGCTGGCGGCCGTGGGCCAACCAGAGGAGCGATGGGGGGGAAAGATCCATGGATGGTTGGAAGAACACCATCATAGGGCTTTCCTAAGTCATGGGGGGATCCCCAAGTCACCATAGGTTTCATAACTAAAATGGTCTAAGAGAGTACCCCCATTGGAAACCTTCATATATCTTGATATTGAGAAACAGTGGGAGATAGAGCCAACAGGATTGTACCCCTCAAAAATGCCATTGAAATAGAGCAAATGCTGCTTAGCCAGTAATTTGCGGGGTACCTTATTTCCAGACAAACCCATGCGGGGACAACTATTGACGGAACCAATTTCGAACTTTACTGTTTGCAGCCAGCTCTCTGGGACCAAGTGTGAGGGGTATAAATGAACAACATGGTGGGGAAGAGATTTTGTTATGATTTTGGCTGGCTGGTGGCTAGACTTGTGGAACACTAAGAATGTCGAAGCATGAGAATCGAAGTGAAATCAGATGCGGACAGCAAGATAAGATTTGGGTTAGATTTGATTTCTGTGATCTCTCTGCCAAAACTATTGCAGATGCATTTGCTGGAATATGTGTCTCGTGCCCTGTCAGAAAAATATGTTTGTCACAGCGGGAAGAACATTGGAAAGATCTGCAGAGCTTTCGCGTGAAGCATCGCTGGCAGATGCTGTGCCTATCCTAGTATTGTGCTGCCAAAAATTGGAATACGCAGCATGATACTTTTTTGGTGGATCCTTGGGTCCACGTTCGCCTCCCCCAACCATCGCGGTAGATGTCACAGCATTGCTCAGGTGTTGAAAATGTTCCTCACAGGGACATTCTCATCGTGCATTTTTTCCTTCTGCTTCGTCCCGCTGAATATATTTCAGGCCGGGTCTCATGAGCTCAAGGTATTTATAATGGCGGAAATCTTTCTACATATATACCAGTCGAACTTCAATGACTTGGTTTTAAGCTGGGACACTTCATTTTTAAAAAAAATGTTTTGGAAGAACATCTGCAAAACATGTTTTTAGCACAAAAAAATCCACGCGAGTCCCTGGTCTCAGGCCACATTTTTGATTCGGACTGGGATCATGGGCACTGAGATGTCTGGCCGTGAGTGTGAACGACTCTTGCAGCCAGACGAGCTTCTTGGCATCCAGTTGGGACTTCAGCTGGTTGCTGGTTTGAACGATTTGTGTTTTTTTGGATCTACTAGTTTTTTACTTGATTGAAAGATGGTAGTAGAATGGGAATGTAGTGGGGATAACAATAACAAAATCTCTTTGGGGACTGAGAACCACCTGATGATTCCTAGTGACTATCCATCTCTTTAGGATGGAGTGAAACCACCAATCAGCTAGTCTTTGGTTTGCGGTGCTTCAGTGCTTCTTGGGTCTATCATGAAGCTCTCCGATTGTGGCTGAGGATATGGCTGCCCTGGGACTATGCTGCTCATCTGGAAGAATAGTGACACTGGTGATGCTGATGACAATGAAGATGGGAATGATCATAGCGATGGCAATGGCGATGATGATGATGATGATGATGATGACGAGGATGATGATGATGATGATGATGATGACGATGACGACGATGACGATGATGATGATGATGATGATGATGATGATGATGATGACGATGACGACGACGACGATGATGATGATGATGATGATGCTGATGCTGATGCTGTGACAGGATGCAGGACACAGCCTCAGTAATGTGCTGCGAATGTCACTGAAGATATCCCACGCAAAGCTGAGCCATGCTTTGAGGCCAGCCATATTCAGTTGACATGCTGCGCCTTCTTTCCTTTAGCGCCTTGCCTCATATTTGGATCAACAAGTGTTCGAGCCACTGAGTAGTCGCAGCTGCTCATTTCATTCTCAGTTGTAGATGTGAACAGTTATGAACAACAACGCCAATATTTGATGTTGTTCATGATTTTTGATGATTTTTGATGATTTTCGATCACTTCCCCCCATGTATTTCCAAGACTGTCCCATATGTTTTCCTATATTTTCGCATGATTTTCGCATGTTTTTTTCCCCATCCGTTGCGATTCAAGGTCCTCGCCGAGCCGCCGGGTTCCTGTGCTTCTAGGGTCCTCTGTGCAGCTTTGGTCCTCTGGTGTGGCTCGGCGTAGCATGGGGATTTCAACGACAAACATGCCGGGAGAATGGAGATCGAATGAGGATTTTTCTGAGCAACTCGATCGATTTTAGGTTTCTGAGCAACTCGATCCAATTTAGGTTTGTCTGGAAATTTGGGTCAATTCCCCAGGCGTCACATGGCACGAATAGATGGGGATCATGATGATATGCCACTGAATTTTGGGGATAGTCGATTTTCAAGGCCAGTGGCCATGATCGATGTTTTTTGCTAAGGCTGCGTGATGTATTGCGGGCAACGGATCATCCACTTCAGGCCCTTTCAACCCCTTCAACCCCAAGGGTCCCATCTGTAGAATCTCCCGGGACCTGCTGGGCAGGGCATCCAAAGAGACCTTCTTCACAACGCCGCGTTTGGACAAAGCTGTGCTTGCCGGCCTTGGACTAAGTTGAAAATCATAAAGGATGTAATCCCATGCCAACGTTGAATACTTCCCTGAAGAAATGCCATAGTTTAGTATATTGGATCTATTCATTTTTAGGGCTTCCCTATTGAAGCTTATATATACATAATTACCCTCTGGTAATTTAACATAGCTATTGAAAATCACCATTTTTAATGGGTAAATCAACTATAAATGGCAATTTTCAATAGTTATGTTAGTTTACCAGAGGGTAGATATTTAGGGGGATGGGATTACTGTAGGAACTTGGCTCCTTTCATATTCGTGGGGGAAGTCATCCGCCCTAAGGTTGGGCTCTTCCTGTGAGCCAGCTGGCGGTCACATCTGCGGCCTGGGTATGCAGAGCCTTGAGATATGCGCCTTGAACCAAACATCCATTGGCCAATTTGGGGTGCGGGAAATGTTGACGTCGTTTCTTTTTCCATAAAAAACATTAATAAACAAAAAAAACATTAATCATTATATAATCATCATTAATGATCTTTAATCATCAATCATCTCATGAATCATCCAATCATCCCCTTCCTTTCCCTCTTCGTTTCGCTCTTCTGAGGAACTAATCGCTTCAGTTCCCATTTGCACGGCGACATTCCTGGCCAGCTGCAGCATATACCTTTGGCTCCTCTCAAAGGCGTTGAACCATCACCACAGTATTCGTTTCCTCTATGCCACCAGAAGTGAGTGGGTCACTCAGATTTTGCCCTTGGTGGACTTGTTATTATTTGTTGTGATTTGTTATGATTCGTCGTACAGTTGTCAGTGTCAGGTAAAATTGTGGCAAAACTGCCAGGATGATTTCGATCTCAGGTCATACAAAGCTGCCCTGGCCAGACTCCGTTACAGCTGCCCGGTCGGGAGAGGTTTTCCGCATCCGTCTGCTTCAATGGTGACAACATGTGACAACTGGATCCATGCTGTGGAGCCAAGGCTACTTCAATACGAATCCGATCCATGTGCTGATGGCCCAGCACTTGCCTGAACTGGGTCTTCAGCACACTACCTGGTACGAGGTGCTTCTGCTATCTTCATCCAATCTGTAGATGGGGATAGGTCAGATAGATATGGATAGATCAGATGGCTCCAGGTCGGGTTTCAGCCGGTTTCAGCTCTGCAGGCAGGAAAGGCCCATTTGCAAGCGGTCGATCCCAAGAAAGACGCTCGCGGGAGCCTCAACTGATGCCAACCAAGTCCAGTTGGAGAAGCCGAAGATTCGGATGCCGCCAATTTTCTGCAAGGCTTGGAAGCAGGTCGTGCACTTGCAGAGCAAGCTGAGGCCTTGGATGCTTTAATACGTCCAAATCCTGTACAGATAGTAAATAGATGTAAATAGCTTTACAGATGCATTCTGCAGTGGAATCAGTGGAATAGGATGTTGGTCGTTAAAAAGTTCCACACCCAAAATTCCCATTGATTCTGGAAATGTCACCAAAAATTCGCGGAAAAAATGGATGTCTCATTGCAGGACACTCAAAAACGTCCCAGATCTTTCGTTTCCCGCATGGTGTACCAGGCGAGGGAGTCCTGATTTGTTGGGAAACAGCGGGGGAAGCGTATAAAAGCGCGGGGCAACCCCCAATAGGATTACCATATTACCATCATTTTGCCCCTTGAAGTAGTCATTTTTGATAGTTTTGGGGTGCACACCCATGTACAATCATCATATTCAGATTTTATATACACCATTTTCGAGCAACCCCAAGTGGTTTTTACTGATCTCTTGGTATCTCTTCGTCCCTTGGCCGTTTTGCTGGCCACTTTGGCCAGGCTCGTGTTTGGTTCACCGGAGCCCCGAAGCACGCCTACCAAGCTCTCGACGAGACCATTGAGACCGAGTAGCGGCTACGAACAGCAAAAGCTGAGATGACAATGACGCTCAAAAGACCGAAAAAGGTCGAAAAAGGTGCCAAGGTTTGAACCGGAAGCACCCAGATCTAGATGTTGCAGGGAACGATTTGATGAATATATGATGTGATAGACATGTCGATAGTGGTCCGCAAACATATATTTGCCATTATTTGCCAATAGTCTTGATGGGCACAGTTGCCAACAGTCAGGGACTTCGATGGTCGCTGTTGAGCTCCACTGTCTGGAGTCGAGCCAGAAACCTGGAGGATGGTGTCTCGCGTTCTCTTCCCTGGGAAGCACAGAGAGTGGCCATATGTCTGTAGAAATCTATGGTGTAGGCGGTGTAGGGTTTGATTGAGACAAAGTCTATGAAAAAAGTACGGCACACAAAACGCTAGGGAGAAGTCTGCCGACCAACGATTCCTCCAAACATGCCTCCAGGAGCAAACTCATTTCTCACTGAGAAGGCAATCTAGAAAGCTTGTAAACTTGAGCATCTTGAGCTTTTGCTGCGGATTTCCTTTGGATCCTTTCTGAAGGAGAGCCGTTACATTGTCCTTTTGCTCCGCCACGAATTTGGCAGGGAGCTTCGCATGGCAAGGCTCAGATGAGAAAATGCTTCCAGCGGCCAGTGCAGACTCATTGTAAGCAGAAGCTTCCAAGTGAGCGCGAGCGAGCACTTGTGTTTCTTGTACTTTGCCATGTGCCGGAGGCAGACTGCTTTGTCCCTTGCATAGCTGGCTCTATGAAAGAAATTATGATTCACCAGCTGCCACAAGCTTCTCAGCAAGTACCAAAACATTTTGTTTTCCGAAGATGGATTCCTCAAATAGAGTCCTCCACCAGTTGACAACTGACACCATGGTGGCCACATGTGCTTCAGCAAAAGTAATGCCAACGCCAGTCATCTATAGCAGCCCAATCAAAGCAGACACAAATGGGTATGGGTCAATACCTATAGATACCATTTTTAGTGGGTTATTCACATCCATAAATCCCAGCTATTTTGATGTTCACCAGGGGTACCAGGGGTTTGACCCATCCCCAAATAAACCAATCAAAGCAGACACTGGCGTAGCTCCGTGCCGAGCCGCCCCTGGTCCTCCCGGCGAGTTGACACTGACTGACACCGACTGATTGATGGATGTTGATGGTGGAAATTTTCGTTCATTTTCCAGAAGGGTTAAAGCTGCTATTGGGATGATGATCCCATTATTAGGTCCTAACACATTTTTGGGATTTTGGGATATAAATTAGTTGGGAAGACCTTGGATCCGGCGAAGATTTGCTGGATCTTGGAGGCTTATGGATGACTGCGATTGTGTCACAATTTGACACAGCTCACACTGCTCCCATTTTGGACACACAGCTCGACGACCTTGGTCTGAGATTAGCAACTGCGTCTGGTGCTTTGATGACCGCAGTTGACCAAAAAACAAAGATCATCACAAGTTCCAAACATCACAATGTCAGTAGATGTCACAAGTTCCAAAGTGGATGTTGTCTTCCTACTGACATCTACCGACATTTCTTGAGATTTCTCAGGTCCGAAGATGGTTTGGTGAAGCTGTGGGACGTTTCGGCAGAGGACCCCCTCTTCCTCTGCGATTTGGATGGCCACAGTGGCCCGGTACATCAGGCGGGAATCCAACACCCGGTACGTCTTTTTGGTGGTTTTGCAGATCTTCTTGGCATTTTGATCATTTTGTCCCCAAAACTTTGGTAGTGCTTGGAAATTTGGAAACCAGGACTTTTGGGATTGTGACATTTTTGGAAACACTTCCGGAATCAAACATGGCAGTGGGAAATCTCCCATTTGTGGATTAATATGTATATATATATATGATATTATAACATGTTCCATTTACATAGAAATTAAAAGCCCATGTATGGGGGATTTCCCAGCAAAGCCATGCTTGATTTCCAGAGGCGCTTCCCAGAAACGCCCTGCCCACAACGCACGCCCTGCGACGTTGTGAAGGTGGCATGGGCTCCGGTGGGCACCGGTGCTGGCGCCCTGCTTCTCACCGGAGGATCCGACGGACGGGTCCAAGCCTCGAAGAATTCGAAGATCGGTGAAGTCGTTGGGGGACCAATGGAGCCACAAAAAGGCTGGTTGTTTTTCAGATATTTTGTTTAGTTTTCAAAAAAGTCATTTTTTTTCCCGACTTTTGAGAAATTATTTTCTTTTGATTGTGTTTTTAGTACTATGGTACCATTCATTTTTGTTGCGGGCCAAGAGCCATAATTCAATAAGGAGATTTTATGAAGCAACAAAGTGCGGACTTAAATTGACAACATCTTTGTGAAACATTGGGATCCCCGTATTACTATTGCAGTTGGCAATTCACGGCAAGAGTCTGCCTGGTGACCCTGAGGTCCTACTGTGGGGTCCGTGCCAAGACCCAAAGAGGTGGCAGATAGTTGCAGTCCCAGCTGATGGGTTCAGCCACAAGAGCAGTGGGTGCTAAACCAACGTTGGTTGATGATTATATGGGCTTATACTATCCAATATTGGGGATTTTCACCATCCATTTTTAAAATTTGGGACATCCTATTAACATCTATTAACATCATCCACCAAGCAGTTTAAAGGGACGACATTTCGTGTTTTGAACGCTGCTCAACAAGGAGTTGCATCTTTGGCTTTTGATTGATGCGGCTCTGAGGTTCATGAAGAGAACTTGAGTAAACATGGGGAAGTCCGTGTGCCGTCCTCAGCTGTTTCGGGTGAAATGAAATTCTCACGACGTATTTTGGAAGACCAGGCACTGTCATGGGCACCGACGAATGTGGGAGCCGCTGTGAACTCAGTCACCCGCAGCATGGGATGGGACCTTACAATGTCGAAGGGTGTGAGAACCAACGGATATCCTTGGGTGTGTCTGAAATTGGAGTAAAATTACCACCCAAATGGATGTAATAGGAATAATGGTGATAGATTAGTGGATCTGAGAGTTTTTCCATCAATTTTCAGACCAACCCGTTGCTGCCACCACAGCTGAGGCTTTTGCCTGTGCGTTGAGTGATGGAACCGTCACTGCAACGATCCACCAGGGCACAGTGCGGTCAGGTGCCGGTGATTTTCACATTTGTTTAAATGTATGCAATGTATATCATATTAGTATATATTAGTATGTATATTTGTCATATATCTCTTGAATCCCTGACCTCAACCTGGATGATCACAATCTCCATTTTTCGTGGTCGTCAGATTCCAGGCGAGACTGATGTGGAGCACCGCTGGCAGACTCAGAGCTTTGCCATTCACAAGGGCGAGGTGCACGCCGTGTCCTGGGCTTCAAGCGTTCGGGCCCAAGAGTGGGGGCATTGATGGGAAGCATTGACAAAGTTGGGTAAGCCATGGTTGGCTATACTTAGACTTAGAAGTTGACTTAGGTGGATATATAATATATATATATATATATATATTAATATATGGATATATAATTATATATATATATAATTATATATATAATTATATGTATATATATATATATGTATGTATTTCCCTCTATCCTGAACACAAAGTCAGCATAGTGTTTTTCGATAGAGAACTTTTTGAAGTGAGGTTGGGCCAGACAGCCGTGGCAAGCTTGCAGGAGCATGCGGTGCTCTTAGAGGGAGTTTTTTAGAATGCAGCTCACGAGAAGTGTAAGGTGCGTTCGTCTGTCTGAAAGATTGAACAAGGCCTGGCTTCTGCTGCTACTGATGGCACGCTCCTTGAATTCCGATTCGATTTCAGCGCCCAAAGCTAGATCTTGCTCAAAGAACTCATGAGATGAGGAAGCAGAGAGGAGCACAGAAATCTCATCAGATCCTGGAAGCTAATGCAAAGTCCACACGACTGAGGTCTGCGAGTGTGGTCAATTCTGGAAGTTGGAGACTTCAGACCAGCAGGATGTGCCAGGCCTATCCAGGCCTGATCAAAGTGCTGTTTTTGCTAAGGTCCAAGGCCGCTCTAAGCAAGAAGCGGTGGACGACTCGGAAAACAAGGACTCATCAGCAGACTCAGATAGACTTGATGCCACCAGTGAAATGCACTGGAAACACTCAACTGTAGTGAAGCCAAAACTGGATTGGTTATGAGTCACAATTATGGACAAGCCAAACCTGACAAACATCAAACAACAATTTGATTGACCAATTGACCACAAAATCTTAGGGTTATACATGGGTATTATACATGGTTCTACCGTATGGTTCTACCGTATATAGCACGTCTGATACGTCGCCAGGAGTTCCGTGATGTGGCCTGGAAGCCTTGGGACGGCAACTATGACACCTTGGCGCACGCGTCCTCAGCGATGGCCGTTTAGAGGGCCGTTTAGGGATTTCGAAAGCCACGTTTTAGTGGAGTGAAAAAACGTCTGTATACACTGTACATTTCATATTCATCAGAAAGAAAACATGGTTTCCTGTAGATATCCCCTGAAACCAATCAGTTACATATCTGTACATGTCATATCAAAAGGAAGAAAACATGGTTTCCATTGGTTTCCTCTAGATGTCCCCTGAAACCAGTGATACAGATGCTGATCTTGATCATACTGCAGGTCTGTCAAAGGACACGAGGTCATATTTTGGTGCCGTTTCTCTCTCAGCATGGCGAACGCATGGCGTTCGGGTGGTCTTGCGATAGTTGAGCAGTGCCCCGAACACCCAGGTGGTTTGGACGCTGTATGATGATGATGGGATGATGATGATGATGATGGGATGATGGGATAATGGGATGATGTTTGGAGTTTAGATGCTGCATTTTTCCTTTTCTCTTGAGTTTTCTCTAGTTTCCTGCCAGTCATGCTATAAATCCAAGGTGACAAGAGCTCCAAGTGGGTGGTGGAATCTCGGGTCGACCTGGAAGAGGATCTGAATTGAACATACCAACAGGTCATCCTTAGTACATGAATTACAACCAAACATCTATTGGTGGTAAAGCCAATCATAAAGCTCCAATTTCGGATGGTGACATGTGGGACTTATGATTGGTTTTGCGACATATCATTGATGAATTTGCTAGTATAGTTCATTTATGAACTGGCAATAGTCAAAAAAAAACATCTACAAGCTTGCCATGTAGAGTATATAACTATATCACCATTTCTAAGCTATGGGTAAAGAGCTGCGTTGTTAGTTTGCCAGGAGGTGTGGCACCTGGAGTGGCAGGCAGGAAGTCAGCTCTTGGTGACCTGCGGCACCAAGGAGAGGCAAAGATTTCTATGATGATCAGGCATGATTCAACTTACTGGTGGTTTGTAGGGAATTGGGGAATTATTAATAATGATGAATAACTGAATAACTATTGACAATCAGCCCCCTTCCCCATTCCCTACTAAGCACCAGTAAGTCCATGGTGTGCACATTTCACGTGTTTCTTTTCACTATTAAGAGACCTGTGATATCGCCATACCTTTATTTTAAGTCTTTCTACGATTCGAAAGTCACACAGGACTTCAGCACTTCTTCAGTGGCTTGCCACTTGTCAGATGGCTTTGAGACATTCCAGGAATATCGAAGCATCCTGCTGAAGCAGCAACTCTCCGGAAAGTGGGACAAGATCGTCCGGAACTGAATTACCAGCTACAGATAGCTACAGTGAGAGTCAGGTGAGGTCCAATGAACAAAGAATTGGACTGAAAATGGACTCCCCCAAAATTTTGCGTTGTATCAGTTTATCATAATTTTCCCATAGTTTTTCCTATGAAATGGGCCATTTGGGAGTACATACCTTGGGACAAACCCATGGCACAACCGACTGTTGCAGTGAAGGACCTGAGTGGAGAAGTGACTGCGCAATGAAGTTGTCAGCACGATCCAAAAAATGCTCGCGAATTCATGCTCGCAAGCTTGAGTTTGTCGGGGAAAATTCCAAAATTTGAAGGTTAGTCATCATTTTCCATTAACATGGTGGTTTTGGGGTACACCTAATTTTTAGACTGACAAAAATGAGTTTGACATGGCATTGAAGTATTGGCATGTTTTTTTTTTTCGCTCTTATTTGCGGATATTTGCGGCAGTTGCAGTTCTCATCAGTATGAAGCACGCAAAACAGTTCAAAGTTAGCTGATCTTTGTCTAACAGAGAAAACACACTTCTGACTTGGGATGGATGAATGGAAAAACCAGATGCGCGCGGAGCAACCCCATCCAACAGAATCAACCACGCTTAAATGACAGCTGGGCGATCGCGCTTTAGCCAGTGGGCTGATGCCACACAAGGCCGGGCACCCAATGGTAAAACAACTACCATGACTGGGGATGGTTTCTGTACCATAAAAATGGTGATGACTTGGGGATTCTTCATGGCGGTTTACCTACCACATCCATGCTGTCATTCTTGATCTGGGATATCTGAGCATGAGACTCCTCGATGTTCCCCAGAATTCCTGAGGAAAGACCGTCTCGAAAGTTGAACCTGCACCCGAAGTTCAAAAGCCCAAGCCGAAGGTTGGGATGGATGTTGTACTGGGATGTGGTGGGATGCTGGTACACGTCCGAAAAGGCTGACGATGCCATGCTTTTTGAGATATCTTGGCTCAATCAATCTAGCTGTGATGATGTGGGGGTTTCTTAAATGGTGGATCCCCAAGTCACCATGTTTCAATTTAAGGGCTAACGCCCCTCGTCGGCTCCGCCGGATTTCTCGGCCCTCCATTTCATCGCAGTGTGGGGGCTGGAAAGCTTTTGGATGGGGACCTGCTTCAGAAATATATTCCTTACGTTTT
>Ga0126342_10018906_pt1 | contig 11768 bp, 8 predicted proteins | sample Cyp1metagenome_FD_92528 | JGI IMG/M metagenome (GOLD analysis project Ga0126342, IMG submission 92528) | Coral microbial communities from Lord Howe Island, Old Settlement Bay, Australia - Cyphastrea 1 metagenome | ecosystem: Host-associated > Invertebrates > Cnidaria > Coral ... | reverse complement strand
GAAGGCACATGTTTTGGGCCTGTTGGTAGAGCCTTCCACTGCCCAAAGATTGCACCAAATCGATGATGGCCTTGCGTTCCACGCACACGTCCCGGGATAGCACATAGTCACCCACTGGAATCGTTACCTGAGCAGTAGCAGGCACTATACAAATTGCAATCACAACATCTCACAATGGAGGACAGGCAGTGAACATCCTTTAGACTACTGCTGAATTTGGGAGAGTACCTTTTTTTTGTTGCATTTTCTGAATCAAAAGCATCCCAGCAAGCTCAATAGTGTCAACAAAAATTACAATTACATATTATACTATATACCATTATGTACCCTTGGTGCCGCCACTCTATGGCATCACTCGAGAGCCAAGATGCTGGCTCAACCACAAGACCCTTCAAGTGCAGCATGAAAGGCAATGTTGACCGAAATTCACGCCTCAGCTCTTTGCATTTGAATCAAGGAGTGAAACACACATCAAAACACATCATAAATTGGAAGAATCAGGTTTTGTAGAATTAGCCCGCTAAGCTCAAACCAAAAATGGTGGCCAGTTTCAGCACAAATCGTGCGCTTTCCCCCTTCACAAAGTTAAACACACCGGAAAACATGCATGAAATGTATTGCATATAGAGACCCCCAAAACCATAGAAAAGTCTTTCCGAGATATTATATTATATCATATATATATATATAATATCCAGGTGTCCAATTGTTCAATCTATTTGGCTACATATGTCGAAAAGGCCAGGCTAGACCAGGTGCATATCCACCACCACCTGCGGCTTCATGACTTGCGCTCGTGCTCCACCCCCCCTGCGCGATGACTCAGGTGCCACTTCAGTAGGCAGATCCACACGCCAGGTCATGTGCTGACGGAAGCGGATGATGGCATCTACTGCCTGGCTTTCGGTCAAGAGATTCTGCTGATATCGATATTTCTCAATGGAATCTTCAAAAGATAATAGATAAACATAGAGAGGAGCTACTGGAGCTGGAGCTGGAGCATCTGGAGCATCAACATCAACTTCCAGCTTGATGTTTCTGAAAGATGTTTGATTGTGCACAGTAGCATTGTACACCTCTACCGTGCGAATGGCTTGCAGAGTAGGCTCAAAAACAATCACAGCATGTGGTTTGATTTCTTCCATTCGCAGCTCCAGTTGACCCTCCGTCTCTTCCACCACCACATCAATTCTGGGATGACAGGGCCGTCCATCTTTCAGCTGCCTGAGGCCTAAAGCACCAGCATCCGGTCGAATTTCTTCCAGTTCCCTGGCTACAGCTTCCGCTTCCTTTGCCAACAGGGCTCCTTCACGTGGTTGCGGTTGTGTGTTCATCATCTGTGCGCTCCGGTCGCCCCAGTCGCCCCGGTCGCCCCGCAGTCGTGCGCCGCGTTCCTTGAAGTAAGAACCCAAGTTGTCTAGCAACGTGGCCTCACTGCCACGGTGCAGAAAGGTGGACAACTGACGTCGCGAACGGTCGTCAGGGGCAATGATGAGAATGCGAGGCTCTACCACCCCTCCATTGTTGGCATGTTTTTGTGTTCGCTGTTTCTTGGCCACGTGTTTGATACCAACGATCTCAAGATCGCTATCGGAACCATCAACAACTGGACACCTGCTCTCAACTGCTGGCTCATCAACTGAAAGGGCATTACTGTCACAAAGCTGCTCCGCCTCTGCCACATGAGAGATCGTCCGGTCGATGGCATCCAAGATTTTCGCCCACTTGGCATGGGGTTCTAACTTCCTTTGCAGAACCGGCATCTGACCCATCTGACCCATCTGACCCATCTGACCCATCTGACCCATCTGACCATTGTGCTCCAAAGGTGGGCCTTTGCAAATCTCATAAACTCTCTCCTTGGCTAACCTCAACACCACCTGAGCATCTGGGCTATACAGCCAGGCAGGGGCACTTTGGGCTTCTTTGCAGAGGCTGTCCAGCAACCGCAGGAAATCCACCGCATCGCCACGCAGCATCTCCTTCAGCAGCCGTCGGAGACCGGTTAAATCGTTCACCAAGCGCCGGGCCACGGGACCCAAATTCTGCCAGGCCGGGTCCAACACCTGCCGCAGATCGACATCAAAAGCGGCCGAGACGGAGTCTTTCAGATCCAAATGGCTCAAATCCAAATTAGGATCTTTCTTCAATTCACCCAAGGTGGACTGGAGGATGTTCAAAATGTAACGCTGAATTTCCAACATCTGCGGAGGAAGTTCCAATTTGATCTGGACTACTTCAGGTTGTCTGCCTTGTTTCAGAGTCTCCTGCACTTCCTTTCGGATTCTGGGCCACACTTCCATGTCATTCAAAAAGCAACGCTGCATCACCTTCTCCACTTGCACACGGCTGAAGGCATCAGGCACGTCCGAGACTGCTCGGATGAAGCCACGGGTATTGCTCAAGCGGAACAACCGTAGAACAAACGCATCCGCAGAGAGTTCACCAACCCCGTGGACGTGATTCACAAAAATCCCATCAATTGTACCGGGAACTAACCTTCCTGAAAGCATATCTGGTACCAACAAACGTGCATTCGCAATGAAAGCACCTCCTCGTGAGAAAGCTGCTGCCCGATCATCCACGCTGAAATCTGGCCCAATGACAGACAAACAAGAGCGAAGGCCTCCACCAAGGGTAGGGAAAATGGGAAAACCATTTGAATGTTGACAGCCCCTTCAAAGTCACTCGGGTCAGTTGCCCTGGTTATGTTGCATATTTTTTGTGCAATCGAAGAAAAGAGGAATCCCGATCTGGTTTGAAATATGTTGGGCGAAATGCAGTAACTCACCTCATCCCAAAATCACTAATGACACAAACATGTTGTGCTCAAAGTGTGCGCTCAAATCGCTGCCTGTCCAATTTGGGTCTTCAGAAGCGCGCTTGGCCAACAGTTCAGCCTCCTCCTGCCAAAACAACTCTGTGTTCGAGGACTGGGAGCATCCAGAGCGTCCAACAAAGAGAGGTTCCTCACATTTTGTTCAAACCAATCTTATGGAAAATTGTTGAGTTTGGCAGCTCAAATCATGGAAACAACTCTGTTTGTGTCCCGATTGTCAAGTCTGTTCGTCAAGACATTATGTCAGGATTTATGTTGTTTCCTCAAATGTCTGTGCCTGGGATGTGTTCAGGAGGAAAATCAAGCGCTGGGCGTGCTGGCCATCAGTGTGGCCCGCGGCCAATGCTCGACGCAAACTTTCCAAAACAATTTTCCTCAAAGCATCGCTTCCAATCAACAATTCCAGGCCAGACAATGAGGCAATTGGAAACTTGGGGCACCTCGTGACTTGAGATTATCATGTTGGGTTGAACTATTTTGATTTATCGTTGCTTTTCTTTCGCCCAGTTTCCGACAACAATTTCTGGCACCATAACTTCATTACATCTGGGGGACTATTCAAGGTGGTTGCTGCTGGGGATTTCTGCACTTGCATTGCGATCAAGGATCTGGACGCCAAGTCCTTGCCCAAGAACAGCCAAGCAAGTTTTCGAGCGCAGCAGCCCATCCACGGCACCGTATTGATATGGAAGCATTCGACAATACTCGACACACACAGCACACGCACTGGTCACTAGTTCCAATGAAATTGTTCACTCTTTTGACATAAAACGATTGTAAACTGGGAAGGGCCATGCATGACCAATAACATGGGCGGAGAAAACAACTAAAGGACCCCGAGCCAAGACATGTTGAACATTGACCCTGTTGCGCTGCGCGTGACCAATTTGAAATTGTTTTTTAAATGCACATGTTTCTTGGTGTGCTTCGCATCCTATGTTTTGGCTGAAACATCCCAATCAGTGCACATTTGCCGGTCTAAAACCTAGAAGTTTTACAACGTTGCCATTAATGTAGTATGCCGATTAGTGTCATGACATCCTGTTGTGAGCAAATTTTCGTAAATAAATCAATAACTTCAAATTGGGGGATGGGCCTCTATTGTGTGTGCTTTTTAAAATCCAATTTTTCAAGAGGAAAAATGTATCCTTTTTTTCTTCGAGTGATCCCCACCCCGACACTTATTTGTCAAAGTCTCTAACATATCATCTGGAACTATATATGGTCTAATTTTTTGGCATTCTATCTAGCATTCTATTTGGCATCTATTCTGACATCCTATCCGGCATCTATACTGACATTTTCTCTGGCATCTAATCTGGCGTTTTTTTTGCCATATGTTCTGCCATATGTTCTGGCATGCTATCTGGCATTCTATTCCGGCAATCCATCTGGCATCTATTCTGACGTTCTTGTCTGGCATTCTATCTGGTATATCTTCGGATTTTGTTTTTGTAGTTGAGGTCCGGCCGGGAAACACCCTGATCCGGAGCTCGCAGTTGAGAACTTTAGGTTTACATTTGAAGCTGGCAGTGGCGATCTCACGTGAAGGACCACCCACGGGTGCAAAATTTTGAAAGCAAAGTACTTCCGCTGAACTGAAAAAAAAAACGTCGGGGACCTATCTTCAAGAAACATCGATTTTGAACTTTGCACGTGCGACATGCTGGTCCTGGAAGGCGTTTTCTCAGATATGCCGAAGGCTCTCTAGGGATTCCCCACGGTGCCCAGAAATCCTCAGCGATTCCCAGTGACGCTTAAACATCCCCTACGGGGCGTCACTTTCTGCAAATACTCTAGGGCGCCCACCCTATTGAGCACCAGAGGACCAATAAAGTTTATGGGGTGTCCACCTCAAGCACTAAGAACTTAAATTTTCAACCGGCGCCCATTTCACTTTCAGAATATAGTTAGAGGGTCTGGCAAATAAATTAGTACGAAGCCCACCTGCCTCAACAATCCAGCAGATGCATGCCGAATATTTTTTTTGAAAAACAATGAAAATATCGAACGGGGTTCCACTCAGTGGAATTCCACCGGCTGGTTTGCACTGGTCCAGCACTATATGTCCCGGTCACTCTTTTAGGAATTCCGCACCCAGGATGTTATTTAAGACTTCAACTCTCTTGTTTTCATCCAGGGGCAGAGTCTTCTCTAGCCAAAAATTCTTTGGCAAATGGCCCATGCTAGGCCTGATCCCGTCTTTCCATCCACCTTTCCACTCAAGTCGGTCACCACAGTTTTGGCCATGCAGCAGGAGGGATGGAGTTTCTCAAAAAGAAAATTGCTTTCTGGTGAACCTCTGGGTAGATGGCAACGAGCTGTGAAATCTTCTGTTGAACCAGTGGGGACAGTCGAGCAGTGTGAGTGATGACTGCCGCCTCCTGCAAATAGATCTCAAAAACCCTGGTGCTCAGCCACCTGCCGCGACGCCGCACTAGCTCCGCATCCTCAAACTGGTGCAGCAGATACGTGGCTCCTCCGGGACGGAGCAACGCCAAGTCGTACGGAACTTGGCTAACCGTACGCACTGTCGGCAGGCCTAGTGCTTGCTGTAGCAGCCCAAACCTTCGCCTGAAAGCGCCACGTGACTTATATTCCAGAGGTAATCATCCAGCGCGAAACATCAAAAAATTGCTGAAAGTAGCTGCACAACGTCCTGCGGGTCGATGCGTGCAGCTTGATGCTTCGCTGAAACCCCGCGGGTTTTTGGCTGATTGATTTGAAGCAATGCGAAGTCACAGCCGGGTGCTCCGTCTGTGGGCAGCACTAGTCGGTCTCTCCTTTGTGCTGCAAAAACTTCCCCGATCCGAAGCAAACCGCTCCAGGCCATGAGCAGCAAAGAGGCTTCTCTGGCCAGTTTAAAAGCAGTGACAAGGTTGTTAAAAAAATCAGAATTGCCAATGGCATCGCAGGTGGTGAAAATGAGGTTCATCAGCAACCCAAGCAAAGGCCAGGTTCCAGGCGGCAGCAAGTTGCCTCTGCAGGACCGGGCGCCTTGCATTGATGCCATTTATTGTTTCTGAAAATCTTCCGGGACTCTTTCCAGCATAGAAAAGCTCCTTCCCATACTCAACAAGATAATTTTAAACTTGCTCTGGGTCAACTTCACGCCCATCAACCAAATCTGACAACGTCATGCGTGCATGGATCTCTCAGCCAGCTGTCACATTGCTCCAGCAGCACCTCTCTTCGGCTCCTCGCGTGGGCCATGAGGTCATAAACTTCTCGAACTCTGGTGGGCGGGACCACGGCATAAATGTCATCAAGGTAGGCCAACAAAAGTTCATCGGGTTGAAGCTGCTGCTGGATGGCTTGGAGGGCCGCCCGCTGGCCTAAAAAAAACAACGCCGGCATCAATCACCTGAGAAATTGATTGTTTTCCTCGGTGCCAAAACGCCTCGGACGTACCTGGATTCATACTGTACATGATTCATATGTCACAACTGGGTTTCAAACTGCCAATGCATGAAACTGCAACTAACTGCACAAATGGAAATGTACAAGGTTCAAATTGGCAGCTGTGCAAACATGCAAGTGTATGGCAGGTGATATGGAATGGATTGGTTCAGACTAAATTCCCTTCACCCCGCCTCAATTTTATGCCTTTGGCATCAAATTGCAAATCTCAAACTGAATCCTGGAAGTGTTCATCCAAACACTACAAGCTAAGGGCCAGGATATTCCGGCAAAATGCCTTTCACGCTCATTCATTCAGAACTCTTTGTAGTCCAAGCTCAGTGCAAACGTAGTGCAAAGGTCCATCAGCAGCACTAGATGTTACAACGCAAATGAGCAGCTTCATGAATCTGGTCACTGATGGAGTCCATGGCCATCACGTCAGTCAACAACTCAGCATTTTCATATTCTCCTCGGAGACGTCGAATGCGAGCATTGAGAAGACCATTGGTCTCTCGCATCACCGACTCCATATGTGCATCGGAGTATGTTCGATGGGCTGAGGCATCCTCATCATCATCGGGTCTGCCATGGTGAATGTACCTCCAGAATTCATCATCGGAAATTTCTTCAAGGCTGCTCTGCTGATACCTTGCATATCTATCACGTTCGCACTCTGGTTCATCCGATGGCTCACACTTATCAGGATTGACGACAGGGTCTTCTGCTCTTTGTTCCTCTTCACCTCCTTCTCCATTGTTTTTTCTCCAGCCATTTTTCAAAATCTGCAAGACTTTCTTCAAATTGAAATCCACTCGAAGGCGGTGGAGACGCTGTTGCAACTGAGATCCATGGTGAACTGTGACCCATAGTAATCCAAGCAGCATAAGGAGAAAGGTGCAAGCGCATGCAACCAGCAGCTTATAGAGCTCATGCACCTCGAAGCCATTCGAAGGAAGAGAGGAAGATCCCATCGTTTTGGAGTCCATAGCCACACCCAATCTCAAGGCGTTCAGCAACACTACACGCATGAGTGATTTGGAAGTGGCACTACTCATTCCAACCTGTTTGAACATCTTGATACCAACCCTCATTGCATTTTGCTCTTCTATTTTGTCCGCTAGGCTGGAGCCAACCATCTGTGACTCAGCCATGTTGTAAACTTTGCAAAGAAACATGAAGTATTCCATTCTGTCTCTACTCAATCTCTTTGTTCCTAAGTCAGAAACGTTGTCCTTGGACACTTTTCCTAGTTGCATGAAACCTTCTTTGACTTTTGCTTGTACCCATAAAACACGTAAACTGATGTGCCTGATTCGCCCAACACCAATCCTTCCAAAGAAGGATCGTCCAGCAGAGTTGTCCATCGCCAGCACACCTCTATAGTTGTACCTTCACCCACTGCAAACTTGATGCGGTGAAACATCAAAACAGCATCACTGGTGGCAGAAGTAGCTGAATAGATCTCAGCCTCGGCAGAACTCATAGCTAATACACGTTGAGACCTCGAAGTGCTGTAAAGAAGGCAACCAAACAAAAACAGATAACCAGAAGAAACTGACCGACGTGTTTGTTTGTGTTTCGCCCAATCTGAATCACTGTAGATCTCAAGAGTGTAGTCACATGGGTTGTAATGCACAAACCCTTGATGAGGCTCATACCGCAGCACCAAAGCATGGTCTATGCAACCAAGAGGGTATTGTGCCAGGTGTCGAAGGCACATCATCGACTGAGTGGTTAGTTTTGCCATTGACTGTGAAAAACCCCTGATAGCATACTGACATTCAACATAGTCACCTGATATATAAAGAAGCACACCAATGCATGATCTATATACTGAAGCATCGGCAAGGGAAAGCGCAGCGCTGTCATCAGGTTCATCCAGCATGGGATGTCCTGGGGTGCGCTTTGGCTTCAACTTGCGGTTGATGCACAAAAGGTCAAACAAACGCTCGAGATGCTTGGGATGAGACTGTATGGCCATCTCATCCTCAGAGACCATCACATGGTGTCGCTTCAGGAATGTCAGCTCGTCTCCAACCTTAGAGATCGTTTCACATGCTACTTTGTACTTTGTCTTGAGGGCAGGCATCAAAGTCTCATCCAGGTAATTCTTTCTGGTCAAGCACAGGACATCATCCACATGTAAAAGCAAAAGGCACTCATCGCCTTTGGTCTTGAGCAAACTTGGATACGCTGGAAATTCACAAATTTGACGCTCGTCTCTCAGGAAAGCACTGAAAGACTCATGCCACAACTGCGCTCCATCTCTTTGACCTGGAAGCACCTTGCCCAAAACAAAGTTCATGGTGTCTCCTGCAGCTAGTTCACACGTGACAACGGTGAGCTCACGTTGAGGTACCATAAGAAAAACATCAGCTATGTCGATGTCGATGGCACTCAAAACATATCCATCAGATTTCCATTTCATAAACAAAGTTGGAAGGAGCCTCACCCGCAGCACTGAGTTCGCAGGACTGAACAAATCCTGCCTGTCTGGCGTAAACCATGCAAACTCCCGGGCCACATATCTTGAGCGGCGTAACCACACATGCACACCATCTATGAATTTGTCACCCCATGCACGCACCATCCGTGTTGTCAAACGTTTGGGAACCTTGCCATCAAAGTCATAGTTCTCCGCAGGGATCAAAACTCCCATGTTCCTCAGTCTCTTGATCTCTAACTCATCTGCTATCATGTCAAGTCTCAAAAGTTCAGCAGCTGGAAGATCAGGTTCAAGAGCTGTAAAAGGAATGGTGAGTTGCTTCAACATTTCATCACAAGAAACTGCAGAGTTGTGAGTGGGAGAGTTTGCGTCCTCGTCACGCTCGTAGTCAAAGCTGAAATCATAAACCTCCAAACCATCAACTTCAGATTCCTCAAGATATGTGGCGTAGAGATCATCTTCATGTTCATGTACTGCAAAAATACGTCGATGCTTGGCTGGCCTATTTCCACCATCATCGTCAGCATCACGTTCATGGCCAACGCCAAGAGTTGTCATTGGCATTGTAGCATCAGCATACCCTGAAAAGGGATTTACACTTGGAGGGGGAGAAAACTCAGGAGGAGTCACTGGAGCAGGTTCAACAGCTGGAGTACTAGGTGCATCAAGTCCAACTTGATCAAGAAGAGACCCCGCCTCAGCCAATGTTCCCATAGTCTTATCTAACTCAGCACCCGAAGGAACTGGTGCACTGTTTGCGGGTGGTCCAACCATCCTTGGAGATCCAAGGGCAGCACTGGCACTTTCGTCGGGTGTCGGTGGAACATTCATCACGGCCTCCGCATCCAAATCATGTGGCTTGGCTGGGGGGCAATGACAAAATTGGAGGCGCAGCAATGCGTTTTGCTAAAACCAACTGAGATCCCAGTGAAGCATATCCAAATTGCCAAGGACAAGCCTCCATGTCTGCGATCATCTGCATATCCCAAGCATTGGGAAGTCTTCGAACGCTCCTGGTGACAAACAGTTGCGGGTGACCTGGAACAGCTAAGATGTGAACATCATTGCTCATAGTTTTCCCCAACCAGATTCCTCTAGTCCATGTTGGTGATCCCTTTGTCGAAAGCCTTATATGTTCTCTCTCCAAACATTGCAAGGCGGCCTGTGTACTGTCTGCTGGCGCAAAGTTCGTAAGCTGTCTTTCCATGCCTCACGACAAAACGGTTGTGAAGCCATGCACTGTGCAGCAGGGCCCATTGATACAAGGGATGATGGCATCCAATGACATCACCAATACCACAGCCCTTCTCGATTTGTTGCACAAGTAGGTTGGCGTGACGCCGCAAAACCTTCACAGTCACTTCAGCAGCACCATTACTGGCATGAGAGCCTGGGGCCACCGTTTCCTCCATCACTCGAATACCAAGACCCCTGCAAGTCTTCGTCCGAGCCTCCAAAAGGGAGAGCGTTGCTGGTTTTTGATCACATCTCAATCCAACCGTGCTATACCCAAGCCAAACTAAAAACCTACAAAACCCTGGGCACAAATATTGCAGGTGTCGACCACCTTTCTGAGGGGTTGGCACAACATGCATAGCACCGGTTTGCTGGTCGCGGATGAAAAGTCCAGAAGCCTTGTGCTCATCTTCCGTCCTAGATGCAAACCCAAAATCAAAACTGACTGTGCTATGCGCGCTTGAGTTTTCATCACGTCGAACTGGATGTGGATCCTGTTGAGAACGGTTTGAGATGCAAAGTTCACACCACGGTGGACATGGCTGGTGTGTGAGGTTGTGTTCCGCAATTTCCTTCTCTGTTGGTGCATCAGCGACAAACTGGGCATTTGCAGGCCTAGCAAACTCTCCACGAAGTTGCTGTTGCGGTCCATGCGCAGCAATCAGCTCTTGCGCCTGCAGATGGCTCCAAAAATGGCTAAGGCACTTTTTCTTACCACCACTTGAAGGAAGACCAAGAGTTTCACAAGCAGCTCTTAAAGTCCTCAGTGTTGAAGTTGTGTCCAACTTCACTCCATCTACGATCACTTCATAGTCTTCAATCTCAGGGCCTCGCTCTGCAACTGGCAGCTCAGTCAAACCCGGCAGACCACCTTTCCAGATGCCAAGTGGCTCAGCGGGCTGGTCACGAGAGGGCCCGGGTCGACACAACGAAGGTTTGGAAGCACGCGGCCACCTACATGGGGTGAATGCACGCCAAGTCAGCATCATCAACAGCAGCTGGAATTTCTTCAGGCTGCTCAGGGTCCGGCCTTGAAGCATGAGGCTGAACACGAAGAGGAATGCCGGGGGGCCCATTGTGGTATGTGCTATTGTGATTACTTCTACAACATTCTTGCTGGCCTCAAAAGGGGCTGTCATCGTTCTCAAGTCTGAGATGCTAACACAAAACGCATCCACCTCCCAAGTGCCGTTGGGAAGTTGTATCAACGTGGTGCGCAGCCAAAGTAAACCACCACTTGGGCACAATGTTGTGTCAACATGTTGATTCCCTTGGTTTCTGACTGCAAACATGGTGTCACTCAGTTTCACCCAACCTGAACCCAGTCCTGTGAGAGCGCGGCCTAAACTCAAAGCTCGAACATGTTCAACTTGTCAGCAACGACCTGGAGTTGATGAAGAAGCTGGATCATCAGGAAAACTGAGCATTTGAATGACTCCAGTTGCACAAAGTGAATTGCGTTTGAAGTGAACAGGCATGGACTTGGAGTTGCGCACAAGGGCCACAGACCCGTTCTGGTATTTCTGCAAAAGCCATCCCTCTTTCAGCAAGGTTGAAAGACAACAGCTACCCGAGCCACTTTTCCGCCTGCTTCTCTTGCGGCGCCTCCGATTGCCACTGCCCTTATCTGCCCGCTTCTGCCGGCGCCGTCGCACTCTAGACCCTCTTGGCGACCACCGCGCGGCTTGTGCGCAGTCTGGACTTTTGCGAGCACGGGGGGGCGGCCCTGGAACGGGCAGCAGCCCGCATATGCAGGGAAGCGGGGGCACGGGTAACAACAAACACCCGCCTGGTCGACCTCAACCTCGAACACCTCGACCGCCAAGATGACAGAAGGATCGAGGT
>Ga0126342_10018905_pt1 | contig 11768 bp, 7 predicted proteins | sample Cyp1metagenome_FD_92528 | JGI IMG/M metagenome (GOLD analysis project Ga0126342, IMG submission 92528) | Coral microbial communities from Lord Howe Island, Old Settlement Bay, Australia - Cyphastrea 1 metagenome | ecosystem: Host-associated > Invertebrates > Cnidaria > Coral ... | reverse complement strand
GCAAACCTACAAGTAGTGACATGTTTGCTTACCCCAAGGCACATGGCTAACCTACAAGTAGTGACATGTTTGCTTACCGCAAAGCACATGGCAAACCTACAAGTAGTGACATGTTTGCTTACCACAAGGCAGATGGCTAAGTCGCCCCGTATGGCCCCATTGAGATAAACAATTTCCACTGGTGTCTAAGCCACCGGATGGCGCCGGCCGAGTCGCTGATGCACACGGCATTCTGCGACCAATCGAATTGCCGGCCTTGGAAAGTGTGCTTCGGGACGGTACAAAAGGGACCATTTTTTTCCAGGGCCCAAAAATTGAGTGCATCATTTCAAGCTTCCAATGCTTCCGACTTTTTGTAATCGAATCAAAATAGTTCATTCTATTTCAGTATATGTCTACCTCATAGCTGATTTGCATGATTAAGGTTATAATAATGCGGCTACATTGGACAAATGCGAAAAAAACAAAAAGAAACAAGTCTTCCCCATGGAGTTGTTCGTCGGCGCGTCCCTCCTATCAGCAACCATTGTTCACGCTTAGGATACTGCAAGAATATTCAAGAATGTCAATGTTTTGGCTGGAAATACGCTATGTATAAAGTTATATCCCCACAACAGGGTTGCTCCCAACACCCCACAGGAAGCATTGGCTAGGTAAAGAGATACAAATAGCATTACAAAATGTCCACGACCTTGTAGCTATATACCTATGAATACCTATGAGAACTTGGAGCAACCCTGCGCAAAGTTGCGAAGAAAACCAACTTGGCCAGACCTACTATTCACATCTATTCACTGAATGGCAGGCAAACAATACCAGCACCCCCAATCAGCTCAGCTGCCAAAAAAAGTGAAGAAACCAAAAAGCAGCTCGGCATTACCTGGGACTGCAAGGAACCCTTTAAGTTCTGAAAGGGTGCCTGGCGGTTTCAAACTCCTCTTCTAATTTTGAAATGGTCATGAAAGTCAATTGGGGATGATCATGGTTTAGGCAATCACGGCGTATGAAGACTTTCGATTAAGAAAAAAACAAGTTATCAAATTAGTATGACTGTGACTGAGTTGTGAATATTAGTATGACCATCATGACAACAACATCAAAAAAGGTTATCAAATTAGTATGGGCCGTGTTTTGTTGTCAAGTACTTTTTATTTCTTGACCTTTTTTTTTGTGTGGTATGCCCACAGGTCCCCAGCGAAACTTTTGCGACATCTGCATCAAGGCACTCATCCTGTTGTCTGATGGCTGGAGCATCTCAACCTGGTTGAAACGAAGAAACACACCACGAAACACGGCTGAAACATGAAACATGGCTGGTTAATGGTTGGTTAACCACACAAAAATCCCATTGTATAAATCTATAGATGTATATAGAATGGTTGGTCCAATCCCTTATAATGGTTGGTCAATATCCTATTCTTGGCTATTCTTGATTCTGATGGAGTGGCTTCAACAAATAGGAACAAATAATGAGCAATCTATCGCTGCAAAAGGCAGATTCTGAATGATTTAAAGATTCATGTCTACGACAGAGGGATGGAACATGGCAATTGGAAACCACCAAGCAATTCTGTCACTTTGCCAATTCTGTAAAGGTTCCAGTGCTGCCGGTGTCCCGGGTGTCCCGCGCCTCGTTCAAAAACTTGGTGTCCCACTGCACGTCCACCTGGGCTTTCCGAAACCCACCCTGGGATCCCTGTTCATCCCCTCCCCATAATCTTAAATACCCCATTTGAGGGGCCGATATGGATCTGGATCATAGATGGGGGATGATGGGAGGCATTTAAAAGAAATTTTAATGTAATTCAATGTAATTCATAATTAACAGTATGGTATTAAGTATAAAGTATTAAGGGGATGGGATTCCTGATATTCAAATCCCTCCGTATTCGAATGCTTCACATCCCCAGTCCCTCCGCACCAAGTGACACCCCACTTGGCATCCTTGACCAAGTGCGGCTCGGTGGCCCTCGGTATCCAGCTACCATCCGGTCATCAAACAGATGGCTTAAGCTGAAAAATCATGAAACATCCACCAGTTGTGGATGGTTGTCCCATTAAAACCACATAAAACCACTATTAATTTATAGTGAATTTAACCAATTGCCATGTTTGATTAGCGGTAGGTGAAGCAAACTCCAAGAAACAATACCCAAACGACGTGAAAAACCATGAGGTGATCCCGGCTGGTGATCCAACCACTGTTTTAGCACCAATTATCCACTTGAATCCAAAGCTGCAGTTCCCGACAGTATAACATTAGTATAACTATAGTAGAGTTATACTTAAAACCTATATTAGAACTGCCGCAATCTCTGTTGAAGCCAACTGACATGCCCCATTTCATGCTAGCATGGGTTGATGGGTTTTGTCCCCATTTCTTAATCTTGAAAACCCTAAAAGGATCTAAAAGTCGGGTTCCAACACTCCAAATTTTTCGTCACTGGTCTATGACATTCCTATGATTTTGGGGCAACCCATGGCAACCCTAAAATATAGGACACAGAAATTCTTTATATGGCAGCGTGTCAAAACCAATAGTACCCCTGTAGTTCACATCAAAATAGCTGGGATTTATGGATGTTCATTCCCATTAAAAATGGTATTAATAGGTATTGATCCATACCCAGATATCTCCAAGGTTGCGACAGCTCCTGCAAGTTCACCACGACTGGGGGATAGAGCGACCTCCCGATGCGGATCAGCATCGTCCGACTGGTGACTGGGGGATTCCCAGGGGGTTGCGCTCTGCATGCGGATGACACTGACTGTGACTCTGTGGTGATTTGGGCACCGAAAATGGTGAGCCAAGCCTTTCCTTTGGGCCATCTCCCCCGACCCTAGACCCGCAAATCCACTTAAATATGTCAGTGTCCAAGACCAAAATCTGAATACGAAGCCGCTACAGTTTCAGCAGCTGACTTGCTCAAAAATCAATGGAAAAATCCCATCTTTTCCCATGGGATTTTGCAGCCAAGTTTTTTTCATTAGCAGAGAGTAACCAGCCAAGTAAACCTCGTTTGGATGTTTTAAGCGTGAGATTTGGATGATAAACGCCACACTGTAAAAAACCCTTTCGTAGCCAAGAGGCTGCAAGTAGTGAATCATCATGATCATATACCTGAGCATGTCCCGAAAACCTCACAAGTGTTCAACCTTGTCACGACAAATATGAGCTTGTCTGAAAATGAGGTAACCAAAAATTTCATGGTTCATCATTGTTTTCCACATGAACGCAGTTATTTATTTGGAGGTTTACCATGGTTTACTTCATTTTCGGACCATCACGCATATGTGTCAGCCCGGTTTCCCCCGCCCGGCTGCCGGAATCCATTCAGTCTGTGAGTGAAATTCATGGGATTGAGAATGATGAGAATGGAGATTGAATGAATATATGAAGGCACATCGTACTTCAATGCAACTCATCATAACTCATCCAGTTACCCTGATCTAATTTTTCCAACATCGTTTTCCCATCACCATGCGCCAGGAACAACGGTACCGCAACGAGCTGCGCGTAGCTGTTCAAACATCCATCGGGAACACCGACCAGCTCATGGGTCTTGGTCCACTCTTTCCTGACATCCCAGTCGCCAGGCAACTACGGCGACCCTCGAAACAACATCTGCCGGAAATGGATATGGATAAACCATCCTACAAAATGGAAAGTATGATGAAAACTAGACTTTTAAATTATATTAATACCACACTCATGGCATGGAATGTAGCCCGAGAAATATGAGGACATTGCTTATAGAATCATTTAAAATCTACATTGATAGAATCGGTGGAATGATCCCACCCAAAAAACAATCCGCAGAACAAAACCTTGAGGGTTGCCACAGGCACAGTTTGTCAATCAGGGGTCTCATCCTACCTCGGCATCCTCAGACATCAGGGACTTTGGATGATTTTTCTAATTGGTCTATCTGGTGAATGACAGGTCAAACTGAATAATCAAGTATTTGTACCGTACATCAATATAGAAAGAAAATTACAACCCAATATGATATTGGATTGTAATTTTCATTATATATTGAAACTATTGAATATATAATTATATATATGTGTGTGTCGATTTCAGACGACTCTATGATCTACGGGAAATTGGCGTCTGCAAATTCTTGGACAATCTGCAACTGAGCTGCACTAGCCTTCCCAACCTCAGCAGTGAAAGTTCGCTTAAAGGGCGTATCCACTATTCCCAAGATGAGCCACTACCATAGAGACAGTGTAAGGGGTCATAGATAGTTTTTTTATCACTTGTATGTATAAATATATATATATACATAATTATACAGATACACATCTTTTACTCACTGGGCACAACTACTGTAAGAAGGAAAAACATACATCAACCGGCCATCTGGGGGTGTAATGCGGCGGTATGATGCCAAAAGCCTCTGCTCTTTGAGATCTTTGAGTTCTTCGATTCAAACGATCGCCTTCGATCCAAAGATTCTTCACGACGTCAAATATGGAAATGTCCATTTTACAACCCAAACTAACCCACCATTTTTGTCCAAACCTCAATAGATTGGTTGAACTTTTAAGTGCATGGTTGAACATTTGGATCATCTTAACATATCACCATCTAACATCCGGAAACCAATCATGGGTTGGTTTTCACCATGGTGAAATCACCATGAAATCCAGGGAAAAACGGAAACGATTTCACCCAGTGGCACTGGCACTCGCGGATCGCAGCGGCAGTAGGCGTCCAGCAGCTGACTATTTCGAATGCCCAAATCCTCAGAGCCCAGCCATTTTTTACACCCAAACAGCCGTCGAAGCCGTTGCCAAAATGGAGTTCATGGATTTCAATTTGACCTTAGAAACATGTTCAAAAGTGCTGGTAAGGCTTTGCTTAAGAATGGGTTTCCGACAGACCCTCCAAGACTTGGGAGACTTTTTTTCACTTTTGGGCGGGTAAAACGTTGCGGTGGCTAAAGTGATTGGTGGCACGTGGACAGCAGATTTTCTGTATTGATGTCTCCATCACAGGATCGATTGCTGCTTTGGAGATAAAGAATTTTCATTTTTTTCATGTCCCAGATTCTGTTACATTGCTGAGTGCCAGTTTTCTTCACTTTTGCTTGAGAAATTCTTTCGACGTAACATCAAGCAGGTGTGGAAGTGCAAGGGCGTTATTGGCCCAACCCCAAACCAACCCCACCCCAAGCTTGTGACATAGCAAAAAGAAAAGTAATGAAAAGTATATAACGTGGCCTGAAGAGGAAGTGAACGTGCCAGAGAAGCTCCTATGACGTATAGCTATGTATAGCTATCATTTATTCTATGGTCACCATTTCCAATTCATCCCTCTTAATCAATCCCCATGCATCCGACTTAGATGACTTAGATAGTCTTAATTAGATCCCCATCTTTGTTGCTTGAACATCAACAGCCATCCACCAAGGCGCATTCTTGATGCAGAAGTCTACCTGCAGTGAATGGAAGAGACATTTTGCCAAAGAGTAATTGGATAAAATCGTCTGAATCCGGAAGACACATTTTAGCTGCACGACGCAAAGAAGAGAATCCCTGAGAAAAAATAGAGAAGTATCCAAAGATTGATCGAACCTGGAAACATCCCCAAACTTCCTGGCTTTCCGGGCTTTCCGGCACCGCTGCTGGGACCGATACCTTGCCTCTAACTCGGTGATGGGGTCATAGAATTTGACCACAGGAATTTTTGACCTGGGTGCAGGGCCATGGCCCCATAGCATCTCCACAAAGATTTGGGAAAAAATCGGATCTCTCCCCAAAAATCTGGAGATATCTGGAGTTAACTCATGATTGAACAGCTGAGAATCTTGGTATTTCTGAACAAACACCTACGTAGGGCCAGTCCAGCTCTATGCACGTGCGGCACGAGTTCGACGCATATGCCTGGTGAAAAAATGTATGCTATACCTATCATCCATCTATCTATCTATCTATCTAATCTAATCTAATCTAATCTAATCTAATCTATCTATCTATCGTTCATCTGTCTATCTGTACATCTATCTATCTATACATATGTCTCATATACATAAGCAGATAGATGTAGATAGGATAAATATACACAATGAATCAGAATTAGAAGCTTCCAGCAAAATCCCCTGGTGATGGATCCCTTCATCGAGGCACCCGAAAACAGGAGTGACGTCTTGAAATTCCTCCTGGCGATCGAGCGGAGCCGATGTCTTTCACTGGCTGTGTCTGAAACTGGCGAGTTTGACCATCTTCCCAAACAGTGCAATACTTCTCAATAGTGGAAAAAATGATGAGAATATGATGAGACATACCAATCCATAAACTAATAAATACCATCAAATTTTGGGATGATTTTGGGAACACAATATATTCAGACTCATATGGCAAGGTTTGCAAGATGATCATCTCCAATGGGCAACCAGTTGGCACCAACATCTTGGTTCACCTCCCCTGTTCTTGCCAGTGATATCTGCGCGTTACAGCCTGGTTTCCCCATCTCACTTCCCCATCAGTTCTGTCTTTTTGGCTTGTTACTATAACCAATCCCAGATGCTTCATGTATGGCATATTCACCTAGATTTTAATCGTGCTTATCTTTTTTTGGGTAAAATGTTGGTACACATTCCATACATTGTACATTTTTTGATGTATACATACATATATATATATATATATGTACACAGTTAAAAAAAAAATACCATATATTTATACCATATCCATATTCCATAGCTGTTGCTACACGTTCCGTGGAGCATATGGGAATGATCTGTTACTGGGTGTCGCACCTTGAGATGTCGCACCAACTGTGACAGCTCTTTCACTTGTCCAGCAGGACCTGAGCGACCCTAGCCGTGGGAGACTTCATGGAATAGGCTACCCTCTGGTAAACAAAGGTATTGAAAATTGCCATTTATAGTGAGTTTGCCATAGTTTTCCCATTAAAAATGGTGATTTTCTATAGTTATGTTAGTTTACCAGAGGCTAACTATGGCCAAATTATGGTCATCCCATGTCATGGGAATCCATGGCTCCATGGGATTTTTGATGATTTTTGCATAGAAATCAGGAAAAAAATCCCCAGTGGATTGATGACCATAAGGGATCACTTTCGGTGGATTTCCCGGAAAAAATCTGCCTTTTTTAAGCGACCCTTGGTGTAGAAGGGTCTTTGTAAACAAGGCTCTTTATGTCAAAGGAGTCATTCTACAAATCCAGCTGCTGCTTTAACAAAGGATGGATCGAAGGAAGATTCCGCGTACCCTCCGATTCCGCGAGCCCAATTTGGGCATCAGCATGGTCTCGGCTTCACCCGCGTTTTGGATCACAATTGTCACAATTCTGGCAATTTTGACTTTATCTGGACTATAATTTGCTGAGATCAGATGATCAGGTCAGGCGATTCCTCGACTTATACATTCCCGTGCTTACTAGCGTAACCCTACCATCACGCCACACCCTTTTGTTACGCTAAGCTCCCCCGCTGCGGTCCTTCACGTGCCCTGTGTACCTGCGAAAATCCACTGCGGTCCTTCACTAGCCTCTGTTTCTATACACCCTAAAGTGAGCATATAGTACTGTAAATTGAAGAAAAGATCTAAAGATCATCTTTGATCCCTAAATCATCCAGACGGTATATCCTATCATCTTAAATCATCGTTTAAGATCTAAACATTCCTAAATATCCTAATCATCCCAAAAAAAATATGGAGGTCTGCTCTAAAATCATCCCTAAATCACAGCAAAAACCATTCAAAATCATCTTGAATCATCCCCGAATCATCCCCAAAAAACTTACCTTCTGGTAATTTCACAGCTTGCTATTGAAAATTGCTGTTTTGATATACATTTATAAATATATATATATATATATATTATATATAAGTATATATACTTATATCATCATATATCTTGATTTAACAAAATTGGTGATTTTCCATATTTTATGTGGTTGTTACCCTCTGGTAAACTAACATAGCAATGGAAAATCACCATTTTTAATGGGAAAATCCATTATAAATCACCATTTTCAATAGCTATGTTAAATTACCAGAGGGTATTTAAATGGTGATGTTCCATGGCGAGGTTTTCCCGGTCTCCAAAAGGACATCCCCAGGGCACGCCACGTCCACATCCGAGCCAACAGACTTGAAGCCTGTCGCGGAGGAACCGAAGGTCACCACGTCCTCGAAGAGAAAAATGACCAGGGGAAATCCCCGGGTCCGGATGGGAAAATATAGGACACATATGGGAATATATATATATATATGCATATACATATATAATATATATGTATATATAGTATATATAATAATAACCATAATAATGATAATTATTATTAGTAGTATAATAATAGTAATTATAATAATTATTATTATTATAGTTATAATAATAATTATTGTTATTATTAATAATATATATATAATATAATATATAATATAATACGCAAAAATCATCTAACTCAATGGCAATTCATGAAACTACATGGATGGTTTTTTAATATGTTGGGAAAATCATTGAAGCCATGGCTCCATGACCAGGTGCTGTGATGCCATCCCCTTCCCAGGGATGAGTCTATCGATGCCAGGGAACACCCTCAAATCCAGCGCGGTGCACAACAGCCTGCGGCAAGACCATGAGGAAACTCCCAGAGCTGTAGATTTTGAGGGAAAAGATGTGGAGAACAAGATCTGTTTTGATTCAAACAATGAAAAACAACGGATTTTGACTGATTTGGATGGATTTGGACCATGCAAAATCAGAGTTTCCCAGAAGTTTCCTACAATTCTTCTTGAACCACGACCAGTTGACTTCAGCCCCCTAGAGCTCGGCTCGGTCTAGCCTGAGTTCGCTGAAGTACCTGGCACACCTGGGTGAAAACCAGCAGCAGGATGGTAGAAACGTTGCCGGTTGGGCGGTTTCAACCCATGGCTATAGCAACCCCCGAAAAATGGACTGTAATTGACTGTAATGCATAGGACTATTTTACTACGACTTCACTGTTCTATCTTTTGAGGGATTGCTGTAATTGTCATAATATTTACAATCTTATAGGACAGTTCCCCGGCAATATTGATGGTTTCAATTTCAGCCATGATTTTTTGTAGTGTTCCCGCCATCTGCAGCAAGAAACTGCACAGAGTAGTTGTTTCCACCAGTTGTTCAATGGTTTAGTGGTTTCGGATGGAGGGTTAGGGGCTTGGATTCTCGGATCCCCAACTATGGCCATGATAGGGTCCTGTGCCCCAAAACTCGGCGACATCCAGGGCCTTCTGATACTCCTCCTCTTGGATTTCCGTGGTGTACTTCTGACTGATGTACCTCAGCCCCGCAAATTCACGCGCCAGTCTGAAAATGGTCCTGGGAATTTGCGAGTGGAACCTCAAAAAGTGGGGAAACTGGTTTTCAGCACATCGATTTCTGGTCATTTTGTTGGATTCTTCAGGTTCCTGCTGATTCTGGAGTATACCCCTAGCAATCCCATCCCCTTAAATATTAACACCCTCATTGTATGGTACTAAAATGTACTAAATATGTGTAAATCCTCTTACTAAACTAGGCGGGCGGGATTGGTGCGATGATAAGAATGACCCATATGGTTGGTTTCTGAAATCGTTCGCAAGCAAATGAAATCAAGAATCAAGACCATATCCTCAATCCTCAGTGATGAGTTTGCCACCCTTTATTATCTTCCAAACGTTTGATGGCTATTTTCTTTGTTCCAATTAGCTTTGTACCCCAAATGCATACACAATTACCTCTGAATGATGTTCCCATCCATTGTATACATAATCTTGGAATGGATAGATAGACTGATAGATTGATAATATGGATGGTAGACGGATAGATTGATAGATTGATAGATAGATAGATAGATAGAGATAGGGATAGAGATGGAGATGGAGATAGAGATAGAGACATAGATAGAGATATTTGATATTGATATGCATATAGATTTAGAAAAAAATAGATAGATATAGATAGATCTAGATAGATCTAGATATAATAGATAGATAGGCATATGGCAAATAAATCAAATAGATAAATAAATGAATTATACCTATCGTTTCACATGATATTGCCCTCATTATGTCCCATTATATTCATTATTCCCTGGCACATTAACAGTTTGACCCTGATAATCACCCATGCTGAGTGGAAAAATCAAAATTCTTCCAAGCCCCAAGTCATGGCAGGGTCAAACTGTTTATTTACACCCCCAATTGCATCTCAAGTCATTAATAGACAGATAGAAAGATAGACAGATAGCCAAACACATACCATAAGTCAAAAGTTAATCTATATATATTGGAACATTAAATCCAACAAACTAATTTCCAACCAACACGATAACATACAATAACACTCTAACCTATTCCCATTGTTGTTAAAAATTACACCACAGGTATTAATAAATAGTAAACACCCCCATCCTATTCACATTACATCTTCACTTCATCGTCCAAGGATCGCGTCGAGCAAGGGGCCTGACCTGAAACGGGCATGGTGTTTCGTGGTGCGTTTCCCGAACAGCGACGCTCTGGCTTAATGGCGATTACCCTCTGGTAAACTAACATAGCTATGGAAAATCACCATTTTTAATGGGAAAATCCACTATAAATGGCCATTTTCAATAGCTATGTTAAATTACCAGAGGGTATGTTTTAGTGATTTTAGTGGTATTGTATGAGGATATGATGGGGATATTACCCAACAATCATGGGATATCATGGGTGTTTTTGGGCACTCAAACATGGCTAGCTGGAAGATCCCCGTGCGAAATGCAGCTTATTGATGGGAAAATCATCTATAAATGGTAGATTTGGGTATGGGTCAATACCTATAGATACATTTTTAGTGGGATGAACATCCATTTACCAGCTATTTTGGGGCTCACTGGGTACCAGGGTTTTGACCCATAGCCATTTTCCTTTGCCATGTTTGATTACTGGAGAGTATCCTCCACTTAATCCCCTTCAGAATCCTTTGGAAGATCATCCAAAATGCTGGGCTTCCAGGATGTGAGATGGATGTTTGAGCGCATCTGAAATCAGCTAATTATTTTCTGGTAAGCAAACATCGCTTGCCGGAAAATTCCTCACCTTAGTTCAATAATTTCCAAACTCAAACCTCCATTGAGTTCGATGATTCTCTCGTGTTTTCCGAGTAAATATTGTAAAACCTGTCACTTAGTTCGATGATTTTCCCAGCTATAAACTATTGTAAACCTCTACAGGGGGATTTCCCGTGTTTGAGTACCAAATGGTACCCTCCAGGAATTTCACATGGATCAAAACTGAACGAGATCATCGACTTGCCAAAGGACTTTTCTCCATATCTATGTGAAATGACCAGAGGGTAAGATCTAATGTGGGATTCACCTTTTGCCATAAGCAACTATACCATTTGGGGATGGTCGGAATCCCACACGTTTGTGGTCCGTACGGAAGGATCCGAAATTAAAACCACCATCCTGGAGCTGCTTCAAGGCAAAAAATAGGTAAAACCAAGATGATAAAAAGAGTAACATCATGAAAACCTAATGGTGTCCTGTAACTCTTCTCTTGAAACAATCCTTTCAAACCAGAAGACCACCAATAATATAGTTGAAACACATGCCACATTTGCCCTTCCTAACAAACACCTGTCTGTCCAAAGCAGCATGTTTTCCCTTTTGCTCAGCACTGCATCGTCGGAAACTTGCGGAAGGTTCCATGGCACGTACGAATTGGCACAGGTTGATCGGGAGATCGGCCTAAAAGGCTAATGTCGAGAGCTGCTCCTTTGAG
>Ga0126342_10018904_pt1 | contig 11769 bp, 13 predicted proteins | sample Cyp1metagenome_FD_92528 | JGI IMG/M metagenome (GOLD analysis project Ga0126342, IMG submission 92528) | Coral microbial communities from Lord Howe Island, Old Settlement Bay, Australia - Cyphastrea 1 metagenome | ecosystem: Host-associated > Invertebrates > Cnidaria > Coral ... | reverse complement strand
CCCACCCCAACCCTTCAGTTGCGTAGCATTACAACATGTGTGCTACTTACAAGGAACATTAACATGCCCCACCCCACTCCACCCCACCCCACTTCAAAAATAACAACCCTCGTGGGGGCGGCGAGTCAGCCGCCCACCACAAACAACGAACATTTTGGGGATGGTTGGGAAACCATCCACTTACGGTTACTCATATTGGGGATGGTTTAGTTGACAGTATTAGTAACACTAGTAACTGGTTGGAGCTTGCCCGAGTGGTGCTGGCGAACTCCAGAGACCATCGCAGCTGTCGAAGGAACTCTGGCTGTCTTCAATTCAAGTGAAAGACGTGTTTCAGGGCCAGGGGGAACAGCCATGGATGCACATCCTTGTTCTCTGATCAAAGCACTGAATCTGGAAACGCCTAACGCGAGATTTCTCCAACTGCTGCGCAGCTACACCATCCAGCAACCGCTTGCGGTTGTGAGACAGCAGCCTGCAGATGTGCAGTATGGAGAGAGGCCCGCAGGCCAGGTAACTAATCCCTCCCAAAGAGAGACGGCAGCCAGACAGTGAGATGGTCGCTGTTGAGGAAGTTAGATCTGTGAGCGTGCCTGTGCAATTTTTCCATGGCAACTGATCACAGCATCGAACTGCTGTACGACCAAGCTTGCCTCCCAAGCCCGTTGAGAGTGTTCTGCAAGGCCTTACAACTTGTTGAATGATGTCACTGCCTATGCAATGCTTAGACGAAAAGTCACAGATGTACAATCCCGATTCTCTGATGTGCCCATCGAAAACTTGATGTTTATGTTTGAGCTTCTCCGGATTGTGACTGGGAAAGAAAGCGGGCTTGGGGTTTGCAAATTCCACTATCAGTGTCACAACTGGACTGCCTTACTGCATCGCTTGATTAGATGCAGCTTCTTTCCTTTGCAAATAAACCCCAAAAATATGTATATATGATATGTTAAGTCCCATTGACACCCAATAAACCTCCATGAACATCCTATAAATCTTCCTTTTGCGGCTGATCAAAATATAGACGGTCTCTTCGCGTGATGGGGATAACGTTTATTCCAACAGCCAGCCAACCATGGGCGTTCAACGGAGGATTCAGCAAACAGCAACGACAAGGAGATGAAGAAAGAAGGAGAAGAAAGAAGGAGAAGAAGGAGGAGGAGAAGAAGCAGAAACATAAAAAGAAGAAGGAGAAGGAGAAGAACATGAAGAATAATTATAAGAACAATGATAAGAACTAGAGCGCCAGCAAGAACAAAGAAGGCACAGGAAAGAAGAACCAAGAACACGAAAGACCAGGAACAAGGAGAACAAGAGACATGCAAAAACGACAATAAACAAGAACAAAAAAACACAAAAAACACTAGCAACGACAATAAAGAACCACTCAACTAGAAACATCTAGAAACAACAATTAGAAAAAGCAGAATCGCAACAACAAGAAGAACCAAGTAGCAATCATGCGAACGGCATATTAACAAGACCAAGAGCAGTATATAACAACAACAATAACAACAGAAACAGAAGCAGAAACAGTAGGGTAGTTGTCGGAAAACCACTGAGTAAAATGGATGTGCAATCAAGGGTTTGAGCATCGAAGCGGCTGCCACAGATATGAGCAATAATTGACAATACATCATCATTTTGGTGGAACTATCAGCTGTTGTTCATCATCATCCTCCTCCTCTTCATCCATTATGCTTCAATCTACTGTACACAGCTATTCTGATGCGATTTCGCCATAGCAAGAGGGCATCGATGATATTGTCAACAACTCTGTAAAGGCACTGCATGGACCCTCACCTCCGCGAGGCGACAACGACTTCGGTGTAGGAAAAAATTGCAAGGGGGAGATAAGGCGGCTTCGAAAAAAACACAATATCCACAATGTAGGATGGAATGTGTATAATTATGTATCTGGTGTATCTTATGATATTTCATGTATTATGTATGTATGTTTGTATATATATATATATATTACTTACATATATATATATATATACACATTATATATATATACATTACACATATATATATACATTACTTATATATATATATACATACATACAATAGTATACACATATACTAGGGTTATAGCAAGATTTGGCTAGGACTTCCCAAGGGGAGGTTTTACATTGGTTCTTGCCACCAGCCCGCTCCTTTCTTGTAGGCGTCTGAACATACGACATTAACAACTTGCTACAAGAAGTTGCCTGCCACAACGAGCAGCACCACAAGAGAGTCAACGTCAGTTGTGTCCACTGCCACGACAAGTACGACAAGCACCACGACCACATTAGGCCAGAGATGGCTGGAGGGTTTTTGGTGGTGAATCATCCATCAAGTAAAGACAGAGGGAAAACTGCAAAGCTGGTACATTCTGGCAGAATGTTTGATGATTTCAATGATAGTGTCGGATGCTCCCAGAACTATCCCATTCTGCCATTCTGCCATGGTTTTCGCTGGTTCCCTCACCGATCAAAATCCATGGATTGGCAGGAGTGATATCTGGAGTGACCATCGATCGATATACCGTGACCACCGATGCGTTCTGCTCGAATGCCATTGACTCCACGGACCCGTCGACTCTTCGGCGTAGCAGAGGTCGCACAAAAAGTACTGTGGGGTGCCCTTGGGGTGATAAAAACTAGATGCTTATAATTGTGGTTATATGGCAGTGTGTCAAAACCCTATACCCCTGTAGTTCACATCAAAATAGCTGGTAAATGGATGTTCATCCCCCTAAAAATGGTATTAATAGGTATTGATCCATACCCATATGTTATCCAGTCATAGCATGTCACAGCTGCAACTGCACCCCCAAGTATGGTGGCTGCACCTAGAAAAGGCCACAAAACCTCTGGAAAAACCTGCAGCAACGTCCATCACTGGTAACGCAGCCGTGGCTATGCTTCATCAGCTTTTGGTGTCGCCTGAGGATTCTACGAAGCTTCGACTCCAAAGAAAGCTGTTGGGATTTCTGTAGTTCACAAGCGTCCTGTGTGGCTTGCTTTCGGCCTTGTACAGACGGCACACAAGGTGTGGATTTGGTGAATGGAGAACTGATGCTTCACTGGGTGGTTTGGAATCTGAGATCATCTTTGCAGGAGTTTTTTGCACATGGTTTAACCATGTTTACCCATTACTCACTACTCTAGATCTATTCCCAACCAAAAATTCAAGCCGACTGGACCAGACATCGCGCCCAGATGCCTGGTGAATTTGCACAGGTCACTGCGACGGTGAAAGCTACTGAGCCGAATGTGGCGATGTGATGGATTGCACTGATAGGACCGCTAAAGTCCCAAAGGTTGAGCGGGGGAAGGCATAGGTTCTTTAAGGACATCAGCAGCAGTGTTTCCTCTACATCAAACAGGGCCAGAGCCAACTCCGTTGTTTTTCCTTCCTTACAGTGTTTCCCCCTTTGAAGTCAAATGTCGTTCATTGTCATTTGCCTCAGCACATGATGGCCTGAATGAGGCTGCAGCTTTCTAGCTGTGTCATTATGTTCAACCCGCGTTTCAGATGGTTGTGGCGCCCAAATTTGGAGTCGCTTGGTAGAAATCTTGCTGCCCCACGGTCTTTTCCGCCCCTGGTCCTGCCAAGGAAAGGCAAAAACTGCTGAAGATCCGATGTTGGCACTGCGAATTGTGCTGATCGTGCTGGGACTTCTTATTCTCATAGGCGCCGCGGGAGAATTTTCTTGTGGATGGTGCAAAGCTCAAGTATCTCAAGTGGAGGTTTCCTAATGGCTGGCACCCCCAAATCATCCATTCTACAGGATTTGCCATTATAAACAGTCCATTTTCTGGATCAGATAGCTGCGTCTGTGTTGATATTGGCCAGAGAAGCCGTGCTTATCATAGCCAGGACCTGGAGTGTCAATCCACGGGTTTGTGAATCCTGGACGTTCATTTATATATATATATATGTATACATGTGTAATTATGTATATATATATAAATATGTCGTGTGTATATGAATATATATATATACATGTATATATGTCTATATGTATATGTGTGTATATATATATATAATTATGTATATATATACATATAATTATATGTATATATATATACATAATTATATATGTATATATATATATATATATATATTTGCAAACGGGATGATGCTGGAGAAAGATTCGTAGTTTCCTGAAGCCAAGAATCCAGGGAAAGTCGGAAAGACTCTCCTTAAATTTCCTGGCCCTACCTTGAACCACCTTAAAACTTTAAACCTGTAATTGCTCCCCAACGTCAGCGACCAACTGCCTGCCTTTGCAGGCATCATTACCTTGTATTGTAGCTCGGCAAGGCTAGATGCAAATGTTGCGAACTTCCAGTGATCCACTTGCGAGCGTTTGGCGGTTTCTACCATGTTTTTTTCTCGTGTTCCATTCCCAAATTGGGATGATGATCAGCAGCTGACGAATATTTCTTGCAGGGTTCAGCAAGAACAAGCAGCCAATTGATCGTTTATTGATAGGCCGCCTTCTTTGCCATGGTTGAATCTGGACAGATTTGTTTTTCTACTTCAAAATGTTTGGCTGACATGAATTATTTGTTCTTTGTTGAAACAAACAATCCATGGGATGAAAACGAACTTTACACAAAGCTGTAAAGTGCTGGGCCGTGCGAACTTCTGTCAGGGGTCTATCGATCAGAATTTCCATCCAACAAATTTGAGATTCCGATTCCGATCGCTTAATATCGGAAGGAATCAGTTCCAGAGCTCCTCTTTCTGTTTCTTTCCTCCATGCTAGACCATGATCCTTGCAACCTGCAAAGGAATCAGTTGTCAGATGGCTGGTTGGATAGCCATCAATCCCAATGATTTTCGGGCTTGCGGCACAACTCTGAGTATACCATAGTATACCCCCACCTTTTCTCGTCTACATCCGCATCTGCCCCCATTTTTAATCGAATGGGGATGGAGCCACCAAAAGATTGTGAGATGTGCGACACAATCCGTCTATGAAAACACAAACACGCATTTTTGTTGCTTGTACCACTATATACCCTATATTTCCCAGAATTGTTTGAATTGAAAACATAATATGAAAACATACAGGAAAAACATATTTTGAACGGGAAATCCATGGTTTCAACCTTTCATTTCCTCTTTAACCACACCTTTGAGAATCTCTCGGATTGGTCACATCTCTATCTTTGATATCCCATGTTATCCCCATATCTAATGAATCTAATATTCCCATCATTATTTAATGATAGTAACTATTCCCCATATGTTGGTGATGTATCCTTAAGGCTGGTGGAAGCGGAGAAAGAATGGCCGTGTGCCATTGACCTCAAAGGCGCCAGTAACGCCCGTGCGCCTTAGCGATGTCAACGACGGTTGGATGGACTGAACATGTTCGATTCATTTATCAGAATTTCTTGATGCATATTTATGTATATATAGATTATATATATATAATATAATATTATATAATATATTATATATTATATATATATTACAGACCAGCTCCCTTAGAAACTGTGTAAATGGAAAAAACTCAGGAATCGCGACGAAGTGTGGTGATTCCATTCCTCAGTGGGGTAAAAAATCCGACAGCACTAAGTGCAGTGATCACGCCTTCACTGGGATGAACCTCCAGGTATAAGATGGTATAAGTAGAAGTGTACATTTTTACGTATGTTGCATGGGGAACCATTCTATACCCAATACATGGAGGTTTTGGAACCAAGTGGCGGATTTTCCACCAGATTTTCCACTGCCAGGTTCGGTTTTTAGGGACAATCTCCTGCTGTGTCTTTATGTTGTCCTTTCGTTCTTTTTTTTGTGGCAACAGTATTTGCAACAAGCAATTCAGCAATGGGATCCACAGCAATGCAGCCAATCTGTGGGGATGGAACCAGCAGTTTTTGGGGGATTCATCATGATTTACTAACATGCAAAGAATGATTGGCGTCTCCAGATATTGCTTTGGGCTTCTAAAACCTGAAAAGATACCAATGGTGAGGACCATTTGGTGGTCGTTTCATCGAATTTTCGAAGCCTCTCATTTTATGTGACCAGCTTGGAAGTGCAATTTCACTGACAAGTGGATATATGACCATAGTTATTCATAGTTGGGTTATATCCCAACTCATCTTTATTTGACCAGGGAAAATCTTTTGACACGTGATTCCCACTGACCAGCGAGGAATCCAGATCCTGCTACAGTGGGTGCAGCGGCCATAAAGGCTGGACCCGGGGAGGTAACTATAACAGACTATAACCATTTCCATTGGATTTTTCCCAAGTTCTTTGGGTCAATTTGCAGTGTCTTCAAAACCCACCAGTTCACTGGTGATTTTTGGCCGATTTTCCCCATCTAAAATCGGGTGGATTTTTGGCCGAGGTACCAAAGACCATCCCCGCGGAAAGCGAGGAGGGCACAGCGTTGTCGGAGGCAAAGCGGAATGCCCTGCCCTCGCACTGGGGATGCTTGGCGAAAGTGCGGAAACGGGTGATGTTTCATGGTGATTTCATGGTGATTTCATGGAATTTTCGTGGGATTTCGTTGGCGAAGTTGGTGTAATAGTCAGAAATATAACTAGGGTTTATGGTGTATATATATAATATATATATAATATAATATATGGGTTTGGTTGATGGGATCTATGGACCAAGTAACATCACTGAGCGGAACGAAACATGACGTGAGTGGCTACGGTTTTGTTGGCACCCTGGTACCGGTTGGAGCTGGTCTGGACAATGTCTGGACCAATTTTGATCGAGGTTTAGATGGTTTGTGACTCAGTGACTTTGGGGTGTACTTCAAGTTGTTGAGGTGACACACGCCATGCTTTGAATCTCAGATTTGGGACAAAACCAGTGAAATGTGTACTGTAGGGTTCATATGGGTTCATCAACATTTGCACATGGTGAACTCGCCCGAATGTTGATTCCACCGCTGAAGGACACAGTGTTGAAAGCACAGAGTTCAAGTCGATGCTCTACGTCTCCGAAGAGAAACACAAGATCTTTGAGGCAGCCTTGTTTCTATTTGTAGTAACTCAGAGATGGACAAGACGCGGACTAATGGCTATGTTAAAAGGTTTCCATGGATCTTTCCGCTTATGGATGGAAAATGCAAAAATCCGTGGAAAGCAAACTGTCGAGGCTTTGTTGTCGAAGACCTACAAAGCTCGCAGCACCCAAGACAGGCGGCTGGGATGAAAGCTGGAACACTTGGCAATCCCCGAGGCTTCGGAAAATGCTAAAGAAAGTGCCTATGTCCCATGTGGGGACAGTTGTCTATAGATGGAATATGTCTAGAAATAATCCACGTATATACATATATATATATAGATATTCTCCAAATCTCTCTCTCTCTATATATATATGTATATATATATATATATGTATATATATATATATAGATAATACACATTTACATACATACACTTATATACATTACATATAAATATACCATTTCCATTGGTTTGTGATCTTTGCCAGTCATCATGACATGACATCCTCATGCCCAACTTTCCCAGGCCGTGTCCCAATGGATCTTGTCCCAAGACACCTGGTGGCTGTCCCTGTGTTCAGCCTGATGGCAATCCAGGTCCCTTGTGCCCTTGGGCCCTTGGGGAGCCGGTGAAGCCAGGGATCTTTGATCTTTGATGATCTTTCGCCCTCCAGCAGCCAAAAGGTTCGTGAAAGCATGAGTCAATATGAGTCAGATGGGTTAACTACCAGAAAAGCCACATGGAGTCCAAATAGGTGTCCTGCAAGTCGTCCGGATACCCCCTTTTCTTCCAACCCCAAAAATGACCAGTTCAACTTGAATCATCTTGAATAATAATTTGGGGTCAAATAAATCACTTGGGGGTTTCCCTTCAAAATCCTTCAAAATCCTAGAAAATCACCTCCAGGTTCATCATTTTCCCCATCTGCTGGCTGTTTCCGGCAAGGTCTGCCAGCGAGTTATGTGATTCGCCGCATCATTCGGGTGGAGAATTCCAGGTGCCTCAGCTGCGCTGGGGCCAGGCTTCTGGCTCGGTGGAATGACCGATTTTATGGGGGCCTGTTATAGGATTTTTTCTTTTTTTTTTGCGGGGTTTTCTACAGGGGTTGGTAACTGTCCCATTTTGGGTATATTGGACATCACCTTATAGTAGCCATTATAGACCATATACCTAATGGTTGGGGGTTTTCTATGTTATTCATATTTTTTGATTGGTGTGACTTTCATGCTTTTTTTTTTTGTGGACGCTTCATGGGAGTATTGCTGTTGCTGTTGCTGTTGCTGGTGTTGTTGTTGTTGTTGTTGTTGTTGTTGATGTAGCTGTTGCTGTTGTTGTTGCTGTTGCTGTTGTTGTTGCTGTTGCTGCTGTTGTTGTTGTTGTTGCTGTTGCTGTTGTTGTTGTTGTTGTTGCTGTTGTTGTTGCTGTTGCTGTTGCTGTTGCTGTTGTTGTTGTTGTGGTTATCGTTATCGTTATCGTTATCATTATCATTCATTTTCTTCTTATTATCATTATTACTATTATCATTTTTAACGTTTTTAATAACTTTACCTGTACACCAACAAGTAGCTAAACTGACTAGGTGCCCGCATTTACACCCTGTCCTCTTCTTCTTATTGCTATCACTATTCATGATGATACTCATCACTCATCAATATCATTTTGCCATCCTTATTCTGGAAATTATCTTCTTCTTACTGGTGCCAAAAAACAATAAGAGGTCCCTGGGGGAATGACCCAATTCACACACATTTTCACCATCATCCCATTCCCCCTACGGGCCCTACGGACCGACCCTAGGGGACCGGCCCCGTGTCTCCCCTCAGAAACTGCCGAGGATGTGGAGCAACTACACGGCCAAGCGCCAGCGGCTGCGCGGCCGAGGGAGCATCGAGCAGCCGGAGCCCGCGGTGCAGACGGCAGGACTTCAGCTGATGACTGCTGTATTTTATACAATGTATATATATATATATTCTGATGATATATACTTATTATTGGTATATATATATACATATTTATATATGGCCATATATAAATATGTATAATGTACTGTATGTTTCTTCTTCTCCTTCTCCTCCTTCTTTGTTTTCTTGTTTGTATGATTTCATGTGGTATTTCTATGGTGCAGGCGGCCAGTTCCAACCGGGAGACCCGTTGCCAAATCATAGCTATAGCTGCAGCTGATCTCGCAAAGTCATAGCTTTTCATGGAAATCTGGGGCGATTTGACCCTGCCGAAATCGCTGAAATCGTTGAAATCGTTGGGCCGTTGGTTACTTCTAAGGGAGGGAATCGCTGAAATATGCAGGAATTGTTGGTGAGAATCCCGACGTCTTCACACCGCTTGACAGCACTGTTCCTCGCCTCGATCCATCGATCCATCGATCCATCGTGGCCATGGCACCAATGGTGATCAATGGTGGCCATGAATCCATAGGGATTTATATAATTATATATATATATATCTGTCACAATATCCATTAATTATATTTAATTATTATGTTTGGATTTTCATTCTAGGATGGATGACCATATTAATCAAAGGAAAACCATATTTCTATGTGTTGTACTGGGGTGTAGGTCCAAGGATGTAAATGTATCACAGTGGCCATAAACAAAGTCCCAACTGACGGAGGTTGTAAACCCCATGGTTATGGGCATTATATTATCACCCAAACATAAGCGTGTAATTGCCATTCTATATATCAGTGAAAAAAAGTGGGATATATCATATATCCCAAGTATGGGTTTTAATACCATGGTTATACCCTCTGGTAAACTAACATAGCTATAGAAAATCACATTTTTTTTTAATAGATAAATCATCTATTTTTTTTGATCATTTTCCATAGCAAACTCTTAGTTTGCATAGAGGGTACCGAAAAAATTACACCCCAAACTTCCTCCAGATATCCCAGTCCTTGAGGTGAATGAGTTCTACCTATGGCATGGCACTCATATCAGAGCTGCGCTGTCCATCGCGCGTGAGGATCGCGGCCAGCGCCGATCGCACCTTCAACGCTTTTTGTTAAAACAATGGCAGATTGAACCAACAAAAACGGGGATTGGGAACCAATGGGATACTGCAATTATAGGTCTACATATATATATATATATATATATATGTATATTTGTATTTATAATATAATCTAATATAATCTAATCTAATATAATCTAATCTAATATATTATAATAATATATAATTAAGTATAATCAAATAAAAAATAACATAATATAATATAATATGATATATTATAATATAACATAATAGATATAATATAATATAATATAATATAATATGATATAATACAATATAATATAATATAACATAATAGATATAATATAATATAATATGATATAATATATTTTTTTCTAATATAATATGATTATAATATAATATAATATAATTTGATATAATATTATATAATATGATATGATATGATATGATATAATATCATATGATATAATATAATACAATATGATATGTTATAATATTTAATATAATAGAATATGTATATATAATATAATACAATATAATATAGTATGATATAATATAGTATAATTAATAGCGGACCGTATGATTTATGAGTTTGTTCATAAATGAAGGATGGGCATACAACATTTAGAAGGGCATCTATTTTCCCAAACCGTTGAAACATGTGGCAGCCTATTTTCACAAGCCCATGTGCAACATGATCAAAGCCTGTGCAACATTGCTCTGTCTTTATAGCCTGGAATGATCAGGAACCTGATTTTCATATATTGTCATAGGGCTTTATACAGCTCAAAAATCCATGTTGCCCGACATCCCGATTTGCAGACGGGATGTCCATGGCTGATGGGATATCAGTACACCACCAATTTATGCAACTTTAACATTACTTGGACGCGGGAAAACAATGTGATACTTATACTTTATGATAGCATAATACTTATGATCAACCCCTGGGATGTGGGATTCGGGACCATATATAGGACTTGACGGCCCTAGCTATAAACGGCGGGATTTCCAAGCCTCAACAAACGGCAGGATTTCCGAATCGACATGGCGGGATCCAATGCGGGCACCATGTATGGCAAGGGCTGCTACCTGGCTGAGAACTGCTCCTTGGCATTGGTTTTTGTTGAAACATTGGCTAGCACCAGTGGAGAATTCTCATCAAACTTTGCTGGTTGACATGGTTATTTTGGGGTACAAAGGATAGGGGTGATAGGTCTACTGAGTCTACTGAATTCTGGTGAATGCTTGGATTTGGGTGAAAGTTGCAGGGGCTGTCGGCGGTTTGGTGGTTTGCCCTTTCATTCTGGCGCAGGTTGAAACGTGTTCTCAGCAAGTGTGTGTCAAAATCGAGGACCATCAGTCTGGGGGATCCTATTCAAGCTAGTGCCCTGTTTAGGATCATTGCCCCGCAAGGTAAGTACCCGCAATCCACTGGTTTATCATCATTTTCCCTTCAAACTACCTATTTGACGGTTGTATATATATAAAAGGTTGTATATACAACTTATATATTATATTATGTTCTATTATATTATATTATGTTATATTATATTATATATTATATATTATATATTATATATTATATATTATATATTATATATTATATATTATATATTATATATTATATATTATATATTATATATTATATATTATATTATATATTATAAATTATATATTTTAAATTATATATTATATATTATATATTATATACTATATATTATATACTATATATTATATATTATATAAATTATATATTATATCTATAATATTATATATCATATATTCTATT
>Ga0126342_10018903_pt1 | contig 11769 bp, 12 predicted proteins | sample Cyp1metagenome_FD_92528 | JGI IMG/M metagenome (GOLD analysis project Ga0126342, IMG submission 92528) | Coral microbial communities from Lord Howe Island, Old Settlement Bay, Australia - Cyphastrea 1 metagenome | ecosystem: Host-associated > Invertebrates > Cnidaria > Coral ... | reverse complement strand
CTTATCTATCTTATCTATCTTATCTATCTTATCTATCTTATCTATCTTATCTATCTTATCTATCTTATCCATCTTATCCATCTTATCTATCTTATCTATCTTATCTATCTATCTATCTACCTACCTACCTATCTATCTATCTGTTAAATCTATTGAATCTATTAAATCTATCTATAAATTAAATCTATTAAATCTATCTATTTATTAAATTTATTAAATCTATCTATCTATTAAATCTATCTATCTATTAGATCTATCTATCTATTAAATCTATCTATCTATTAAATCTATCTATCTATTAAATTTATTAAATCTATCAAATTTATTAAATCTATTCAATCTATTAAATCTATTCAATCTATTCAATCTATTAAATCTATTCAATCTATTCAATCTATTAAATCTATTAAATCTATTAAATCTATTAAATCTATTAAATCTATTAAATCTATTAAATCTATTAAATCTATTAAATCTATCTATCTATCTATCTATCTATCGATTAAATATATGGGCGTTTACACAACGTGGATAGTACTTTCTTGCAATAGTGACTTGATTTATTTCATATATACCTACATGAAATATCCCAAAAATCCCAAATTGACGTTTTACAAAATCAAATGATAAAAGACTTTGGCAGTTAGGTTGTCAGGCCACGTCAAAGGATCACAGGTCTGTAAGTAAGAGTTGTCCAAATCTGGTTGAGAAAAATCTTCGTCGCATCATGCCATGGGAGACTGGAATGATCCTTGTAAGTGATGTGGTATTTGGCTTAAAGTCCTTCATCTGAGAAGGCAAACCAGGCAACAAAGCCTTTCATGATCTTTACATCCATGTTCACGACTGTTCAAACAGATGTTCAACAAAACTTCCATGAACATGTCAAACTAAAGATCAACTTCACTTTCAATTTGAAGATTTTTCTTGCTGACATCCTCCGCCTTCGGTCGAGCAATGCGCCAAGCGGAAAGCGCTCCACCAGATGAATTTGTGGAGTTCAACACGTTCTACCTGAACGCTGGCGATGCATTGCCGCCCTTGGCACCACAAGCGTATTTCACATACGCAAAAGATGAGACCATCCACCAGGTGCTGCAGGACATCCATACCCACATCGGGCAGATGCTTCGCTCGAAGGTGTGGCCCTTTGGATTCGACCTCCTCCACCACCTCCAGTCCCAGTCGCAGCGATCATGGACTTCGACCCAGTTGCTTCATCAGAATCAGAGGGTTCCAAGGCAGCTGCCGAGCCGGTGGACCAACCAGACGAAGAACCTGTTGCCCATCCTGCGGTGCCAGCCCATCCTGAGGCTTTGCGATTTGAGCCTCTACACGCCAGGTTGGTGCTCCCTCCAGCCCTGCAAACCCAGCTGGAGATGCAGTTGAACTGCGCCATCGAACAAGCGGCCACCTACTACGAAGAACAGGAGCGCTTGACACCTGAGGCTGCACTCAATGAGGCACGATCCCGTGCATGGTTTCACCTGCGGAACATGACAGCAGTCAGCCTTCGGCAGACAAAGCGCAGTCGCGGAGCAGTGGAACCTAGTGCCAGCTCTTCTTCGACTGGACAGGTGTAAATCATCGGCTTCACCCGGGACATCGACATCCTCATCACCAATGTCAGCAAAAATTTTTCTGGTTCACGTTTTTGGCCAATCGGCTGCGTGCGCCAATCAACTGTTCCATTGCGGATTTTCATTTTTTAAACAGCCATGTCAACAAAGACACAGAGCTGCAAATCTTTAGCAAGTGTGGCATCTAGAGCCATTGCAAGCATCGACATGAAGTCCATGCAAAAATTCACATCAGAGTGAAGATCGTTGACACAGCAGCCATTGACTACAGACATCAGAGTCTTGCTCATTTCACATTGCGTTGACATTCAGCAGTCGCTCTGCCTTCATTTTTGTTTTTTGGCTTTAGTTTTGATATGTCATTTGGCCGGTCGCGCTGGGGCAATAGATCAAGGGGGATTGTGCGGTCCTCAACACGACCCAAAATTATGACAATGAAATCCAAGTGAACATTCACAGAATCAGATGGAGAAATAAAATCATCCTGGAATCTTATGCCCAGGATGAAACTGGCGAAGCCTGGACCTCAAGTTTGAGACATCAGAGTCTTAGAACGGAAATGTTGGCTAGGGGATTCACATCAATTGTGGCATCAGAGTCAGAAAGATGTAGTTGAGTGTGAAGATAACTCATCGAAAATCCCAAGGTTGGAAAAGAGCCATCAGAGGCCGCGAGGGTCAAGATTTCAAAGATTGGCACTTTGACATCAGAGTTTAAGTCGCTAACCGTTGCATCAGAGCAACTCTGGGAGGCCTTGACAAGATCATCCCGTGCAGAAGATGGAGATCGACCTCAGGTGGATCTTGGAGAAGGACCTGCAAACACATCAATCAGAAGTTGTGTAATGCAAAAAGTCCAGGCTGAAACAGACGACAGAGTCTGTTAGCTGCCCGGATGAGGAGCCGTGGACGAGAGGCAACAGAAGCCTTCGAGTCCTGTGGAGACCTCAACGAGCAGTGTAATGCAAGCCTTTTTGAAAATTGTGGACCAGCGAACCCCTTACTCATTTCATAAATGACAGTTCTTGAAATTTAGGTGGTTGGTGACAATCTGCCAAAGGCGGGGTAGTTGACTTCGAAATGGCAGAACTTGTTAAGAGTGATATAGCCGTTAATACCATAGAAGTGTTGCAGTGATAATGAATCGGCCCTGTCAGGAAGACCTGGAGGCCAGGATGAGAGCGACGGAGATGGACCAGTCTCCCGTGCATCCGCCCGCCTTGCATCCGAAGTGTACAGAACCAGCATCCGAGCATCCGGCCTCTGCATTCGAAGCTGCCTCGGAGGGGTCCGATAGGTTTCCTTGGGGTGATGTTGAGGGCTTTGATGAGGATGGTAATCAATATTGGGAGCATGACCAGCCCTCTGATTATGAGCCATCTGAACCTATAGATATCACTGTCTCAGACACCATGAAAGAAACACCAGTGGATCCTGTTAGCCAAACATCTTGGAAACGGTTTGCACAGACGGAGTTGGTGGCATCAGAAGTTAGGAACTTGAAACAGGCCCGAATGATGAGCTTGAATGATTCCTTCTTAGCCGAGAGCCCCTTCGCTTCGATGTCTTCGATGTTTGATATGTCAGAGGGGACGGTCTCAAAATCCTTACACAACATCCGGAATCGACTCCTGATTCTAGAGGCAGTGAGGAAGCAATCCAGAGGTTGTCATATGTCCGGAGGGTTAGGATCGCTCGGTCAGATGACGACTTGAGAGACGCAAGCATTTCCAAGTTGAAGAAAATCATACTCTTGGAGCCGGCTACCACGAGGCTAGGAGAGCTGTTAGTGCCCGTTTCAACACGACCATTGTCTGAGGTTGAAATCCGTAGGTCGCTTGAGCAAGCTTTCTCGAAGAAATCATCAAACACTCTTTATAAAAGAGCATGTGCCCTTTCGAGGTACGTAGAAGGGTTCCTCCTTCTCAATCACAGAGGATCCCCGCTCAGATTGAAGGAATTTGACATTTATAGCTACCTAGGGCATTTGGAAAATGAAAGAGCTGGTGCTACAGCCGCATCAAGTTTCATTGAAGCTTTGAGATTTCTGGATTCGGTGGCAGTGCTGACGTGTGCCGACCTGGGGCGAGTCCTATCCCCCAGAATCACCGGATTTGCACATCAACAGTTTCTTCGCAAGGCTCCTCTCAAACAAAAGGACCCGGTGCCGTGTTTGGTGATTGCAGAATTGGAAAAGCTCTTGCTCAGACAGGAGGACAAGGTCCAGATTTGCATCCTTGGCCAACTTTTGTGGTGCTTTCATGCGGCGAGCCGCTGGTCAGATGCGTTGAGGCTCCAAAGTCTGAAACTTGAAAAGGTGAAAGACGTAGCCCTGGTCACAGGTGAAGCACTTGGATCAAAGACGTCAATGACAAAAGAGACTCAAACAAGATTGCTACCATATGTTGCCATCGGCACGGGAGTGAGTGGCCTCCTTTGGGCGGAGAAGTGGCTTGATGCCAGAGTCGCAGAGCTCGGAAGAGAGCCGGATCCCTTCCTTCCGTCCTTCTCATGCAGAACAGGTAGGTGGGCGTTGACGCCGATGTCAAGCTCGGAAGCTGGGGGATATCTTCAAGATTTCGTGGAAGAAGTCAAAGCCTTGATGGAACCATTCCTAAAGGTCGACATCAAAAATCTGGGAACCCATTCCTTGAAGACGGGACTGTTGACAATGGCAGCCAGATCGACGTCCATCAAGTTCAGCATGTCTGAAAGGAGAACTCTGGGCCATCACATCAAGCCTGGCGATCGCTCTGTGCTGACATACAGTCGAGAGGCGTATACCAGTTTGTACGCAAAAATCTTGGCCTGTTTTAGGGAAATACAGCTCGGAACCTTTCGTCCTGACTCGACAGCCTTAGAGATTATCGATGCAGCCGACACCATGACCTCCGGGCTTTCCGTTCAGCAGGAGAATATCCACCTTTGAAATGTCATGAGGAATCTATAGTTAGGAAGCCATTCCCCGGGGGGCAAGAAGTAAATTGCATAGTCCATCGAAAGAGCGGAATTGTACACGGAGTGCAATCGAATGGTGCCACGACCTTGTGTGGCAGACATGTCTCCGATAACTACATTTCCTTAGAAAAAGCAGCCGTAGATGACATGGAATGTTGCATCCTGTGCGGATGCCATTTGGGCAGCTTGGCCGAGTGAGAAAAAAGAGCGTCAAGGCTTGATCGAAAGTCAGGGTTGCTGAGAATGTCATGTACATGAGTCGATTGAACATGTCAACCGAAGTGCAGAGCTTAATCAGTTGTGAGCAGGTGTGGCATGTGAATCAGATGATCAACAGAGATCATGGGCCCTGGCTCACAGCAGTAATAAACGGCAACTGAGCCCCCCTTCATATCTCTCGATCATAGCGATGGCAAGGACTGCAATTGAAACCTTTCTTATCACAATTTGTGCTTGGTTGGAGCTTGATCGATCTATGACAACCGAGTTATTGTACAAAGTCGAGGGGATGTTTGACTACTTAGCAAAGGTTATCAAGCATATCGGCTTTTCGTGCATCACGGAGCACCTCACCACTGTGTGGGTTTTGTCAAGACGTGCCTTGTGTGTAATGCGAGGGGTTCCTGTAGAACACACTGAGAACATCACCATCGCTTCACTCGGCACTATTTGTCAGCGACCCAGAGGATTTCGGGCCTTGCGAGATTTGGACAGGACAACACTGACCCTTGAAATCGACATGGCATTGTCGGTGTTAGAGGAATGGATACTTGCGTGTCCTCCAGAGTCTAATCCAATCTAATCCAATCCAATCTAGTCTAATCTAATCTAATCTAATCTTATCTATCTATCTATCCATCTATCTATCTATCTATCTATCTATCGATTAAATATATCTATCTATCTATCTATCTGTCTATCTATCTATCTATCTATCTATCTATCTATCTATCTATCTATCTATCTATCTTATCTATCTATCTTATCTATCTATCTATCTATCTATCTATCTATCTATCGATTAAATATATCTATCTATCTATCTATCTAATCTAATCCAATCTAATCCAATCCAATCTAATCTAATCTAATCTTATCTTTTTTATTTATCTATCTATCTATCTATCGATTAAATATATCTATCTATCTATCTAATCTAATCCAATCCAATCTAATCTAACCTTATCTTATCTTATCTTATTTATCTATCTATCTATCTATCGATCTATCTATCTATCTATCTATCGATTAAATATATCTATCTATCTATCTATCTATCTTATCTTATCTTATCTTATCTTATTTATCTATCTATCTACACACAACTTGTCCTTTTTCCACCTCTCGAGGTAGCCGATGCCTTTTCCGAGTTCTTGGGCCTCCGGGGGAACACCACGGCCGATGGCATGCAGAATCGCCGCGACAAACAGGTCCAGCAGGACGCCGTGAAGGCTGCTGGACTGCGCGCGGTGCGCTCCGTTTGCGGTCGCCCGTCGAGCCTCCATGGGCAGTTTTGGGAGACCCAGAAGCCTTGTAAAACACAAGGGTGCAGGTGTACACTGTATCCCAAAAATTGAGACAATGGGAAACAATGGCACATGTTAATTTTGTAAATAATTTTGTGTTTCTGGAAAGGAGTTGTTTTTTTTTAAGGCCAAAAAGTGTGAGGGGATTGTTGATCTGTTTTTGTGGGAATATTTTGGGCAGGAGATGATGGGCGATGGGGTATGAGAGGCAAGGGTCGGCCACCCAACTCACGGCAGAAACCTCGGTCCATCCAGAGGTGTTGCTTTGTCTGTTTCATTTTTAGAATTTTGGATATCCCCAAAACAGCCAAACAGAGGAGTTTGGTGATCGTCATGAGACGTGGAGCACGAGCTCACTTGGATGTATATACGTCCAAGTTTGAAAGTGCTTCAAAATCCAGACAATTACATTGCATGATATCATATATATATAATATTACATTATATATTATATTATATATATGTATATATTTATTTTACTAATATTGTATTGTGTTCGATTCTATTCTATGTAATCTATTCCATTCTACTATTTTATATCATATTATATTATTATATTATATTTTATCATTTTATATCATATTGCATCATATTAAATCATATTATGTCATATTATATTTTATTGTATTGTATTATATTGTATTGTTATTAGATATCATTATTATATTATTATATTTTTTATAGTATTATATTATTATTACTACATTATAATATTATAATATTATAATATTATAATATTATAATATTATAATATTATAATATTATATTATTTTACTATTATATTATTATATTTTTATGTTATTATATTATTATATTTTTATATTATTAGATTATTATATTGTTATATTATTATATTATTTTACTATTCTTATATTCTTATATAATTATATTTTTATATTCTTATATTCTTATACTCTTATATTCCTATATTATTATATTATTTTATTTTTTAATATTATTTTATTATTTTACTATTCTATTATTATATTATTATATTGTTATATTATTTTATGCTATGTTACATCATATATTATTTGTTAGATTATCATATTCTTTTATATTATTATTACTATATTATGTCATATTATTATATTATTATACTATTGTATTATTAAATTTTTATATCATTATATTCTTATTATTATTCTTGTATTACTATATTCTTATATTATTATACTATTATATTATTATATTCTTATGCTATATTCTTATATTGTATTCTTATATTCTTATATTCTTATATTATCATATTAGTATACTATTGTATTATTATTTTATTATATTATCATATTATTATATTATAATTTTAAATTATATTAAATTATATTAAATTATCATATCATATCATATAATATCATATAATATCATATAATATCATATAATATCATATTATATTAAATTACATTATATTATATTATATTATGTTATATTATATTATATTACATTATATTATATTATATTACATTATATTATATTAAACTATATCAAATTATCATATCATATCATATAATATCACATTATCTTATATTATATCATATAATATTATATTATATTATAAGGTACCATTCATGACTTCCCAGGTCGAAATTGGGACGAGGTGCGGCACTTCACCGAGACCGAGAGTTTCCCCATCATCGTGAAACCTGTGGAATCTTCGGGGTCAGATGGGGTGAAACTTTGTCACAGCAAGAGTGAGGCGCTGATGGGCCAGGTGGATGGAATACCAGAGATTTTTCAATAAGAATTGGGGATGAATGATGGAATTCGCCAGCTATTTTGATGTGAAAATGAGCATCCACAGAAAATCGACTGTAACTTTGTGAAGGGGTACTGTATCTATAGTCATGTTGGCAACCAGATATGTTGGTTGGATGACAATTAGCCATCAATGTGGGTCATCTTGTCAAGTCTGGGATAACAACCCCGTGTGGGATTTGGAATTTGGATATCATCTTTTTTGGATGACTGACCTCCTTGCAGAGATTTCAACTCTATTTACAAATTGATATACTAAATCCAAACTGCACTAGTATCCAATGTCGACCTGCATCTGGGAAGATCTTGCTAAGTGCGGGAAGTGGATGGAAGTGGATCTTCCAATTTATGGCGAGTCAAAATTGTGGATCGTTCCACAGACGTTTGGATCGGGGAATCACTGTTTTTTTTTGGTTGGAATGGGGGGTCTCGATCATCAGTGGTCGTCTTCATCCGGACTTTATCATTTGACTCATAGCCGTCATAGCCATTTTTCTTCAATCAAGTTTTCCAAGTGTCCAGGGAGTCCAGTCTTCCCCTCATGTTTTTCCCCCAGCTGATGGCCACCGTGCCAGGCAGAAACTCACTTTCAGCTCCTTATGACCTCTCACCGCAAGTGCGGATCGCAGCAGGCCGCAGTCTTGCTGCAGGAGTACTTGAAAGGCAAGGAGTACATTTTGGACCACGTCTCCCGTGATGGCGTTCACAAGACCACCTTGGTTTGGGCCCTTTGGCTGTTGGAACGCTGGTGGGAGTGGAACTCAGGTGCCGAAAAAGAATGGTAGTAGTTGTTGGACATGTGAAGATTGAAACTCCGGTCATTTCATCAGTTGAAGTCTCAAAGCACAGGAAAAAACATGTTTGAACCTTCAGTTTGTCTTGAAATCAGTCGCTCAACCTTCACAACCTTTCCAGCACCCCGAATCAACTCCCTGTGATGATCTCTTCCCCTTTTTTGGAGTGTCTTCCCCCCACGAAACCTGGGCTGAAACCACTGAAACCTGGGACTTTTGCATCTTTTTTGTCACATGTATAGTAGCTTCACCTCGCTCTCTCTCAAGAAATCGTAGCTGAAAGGCAATCCATTGTTGCACCCCTCCCAAAGCTCTTTGTGAATCCCATTGGTTTGCCATTGGTTTGCCCATTTTTTTCCTGGTCCTTCACCTTGCCAGGTCTACGACCGGCGCCCGGCCAACGGCGCGGGCTTCGTCTGCTTCGGGCAGCAGTGCGTGGCCTCCGACTCCGAGGTGGCACGGGAGCTGATCCAATACACACGCGGCTGTTTGGATGCCCTGAAGATCACCGATGGGGCCACACACACCGAGGCGCCAAGGGCCACCAGGGCAGAGGGCCGATGGGGATGGGGTTTGGAGATGTTTGAGATGTTTGGAGTGGATTTGAGGATTTAAAAATGATTTAAATGTATGCAATGTAAATGTGTGGATGGAATGGGGCCATGTTTAACAAAACCAAATGGTGAATTTGTTTGGGTAGGTTTGCAACGATGATTTGAGTGTAACTGGACAGTGATTCATCATATGAAAGATGATTGGATGGCACGGGGTGGGGCATGCATGTTTTGAATTTGGAATTTAAGCAACAATAATTTGGGTATATCAGTTGGGGATGTGAACAAAATGATGCTGAATTATGATATTTGCTCAACTGTGGCCAAATCGTTGTCCACTTCTGTGATCATTTGGATACGCCATTAGTGGGTTGCATCAATCTGAAACCCTAGTTATTCATCAGCTCAAATCATTCAATCGACCTTTGAGGATTATGCTGTTCAGTTTCCCCAAAATTCCCTGCTGAGTCTCACGCCGAAGTGGTTTTGAAAAATCTCGCCTCGCCGGAATCCCGTGGAATCCTGGGGTTTCTCAGCTCGGAATCCAATCCTCCCAGGTGATGATGACCGAGACCGGTCCCTGCTTGGTCGAGGTCAACAGCCGTTGCCACGGAGCCGCTGGATCCTGGATGCCCCTGGCTCGAGCGCTCACCGGCTACACCCAGGCGACAGGATTTGGCCGTGAAAATCATCCATTTGAAGAGGAAAGTAGCCCTCATTTGGCAGGCTGAAAATGTCAGTTTGGTAATCCCATTATCAATTAATCGGAATATCCCATATTTTCATACACCCCAATGAATTGTTCCCATTTTCCGACCATATGACATACTCTCAATTCGTGGGTCCTCAGATGAATAGATCGAATAGATTTCACCAGGCTCGGTTTCCGGCTTTCCGGCTGCGACTCAGGTGGATGCATGCGTGGATGCTTTCTTGGATGAAAACGCCTTCGCAGGACTGTGGACTGGACTATGAGGTCGAGTTTGCCAAGTGGCCAAGAAATGTGGGGTTGCCGCATCATCAAATGGTGTCAAAGGATGAATCCAAGCCATTTCAGGCCGTTTCAGGATCAACATGGATCAACCAACCCCCAAATGGCCATCATTGGACACCTGGAGGACTGCCTGACGTACCATTGCCATTCCAAGCCTCCGGACAAGTGTCAATGCTGATCTCTTATCATGAGGGTGAGGTGCGATGGTTCAAACCGTTTTTACTGTAAGATCTGTAAGTGTTGGGAAATCCTAAGCTGGAAGAAAGAGCTGCGCAGTTCGAAATTGTTTTTGCATACTTTCCGATTGGAACCATGCAGCACATCTTTCCTACCCAGATCCCCCAACCGTTTGGAAATTCATCATCATTTTCCCCGTTCATATGGCAATTTTGGAGGTGTATACCCTATTTCCATGGCTTGAAACATGAAACAAGTGGACGGTAGTTGGAGATACTTCCCAATAGACCGTGGTGTTTCAATTTGGGACATCTCAGCCTCCCTGACTGGTTTTGGATTGGGAGATGCAGCGCAATTGTTTAGCTTTGAAGGGCGAGCAAACCTCCAAGTAGAAACAAAGCAGGAACCGCAAAGAGGGTCACAACCAGAAATCGCGGGAAGTAGTTCTACCCTAGCGCTTGTTGGTGATATCAGACATTAATTGCTCCCTTGGTGACACGAGATCACTGCTACATTTTCATACATTTTCGGTTGATTACGTTTATATATATATATATATTATAGATGTTACATACGTACATCATTAGCATCTCCCATTCTCCATCATTCTCCTCGGTGTCGCAGGTGGAATCCACCCACTTTCACAAAGTGCGGGAGTTGTCTTCCGTGGTCTTCTTGGAAGAATTCCTTCAGGCCGGTGGACGATTGGAGAAGACCGTGGATCTCTTTGGTCTCGTGGGGATGTGCGTCTTGGTGCACTCGGACCCCATGGTGCTAGCGACCTGACCTGGTGGGTTGGAGCGACCTGAAATGGGGGAGCATGCGGAGGGGGAAAGTTGCTGAAATACTATTAATTTCATAGGATTTGATATAAAGAACTAGTTTTTTTTTGGGTTGATTCAAGCAGTCTATGGGGAGATGATGGGGATCGGTTGTTTGATAGAGCCATTATTCCATCTGCACAATCATATAAAGATGGTAAATGCTATTCTAGCATTTTTTGGTATGGGCACCCTTTCACTGGCCATTGAAGGATGCGGGGCTAAGGTTTGCTTGTCTCCCAATGAAAAAGGTGGGGTTTCCCCTGGCCTCGTCGCCAAACCCAAAGGCAAGCGACCTTGCAACCATTCGCTCCATGGAGGAAAACGGCTCCCTGTTTGTTTTGGCAAACTGAGCTGGGTAATTATGTGGAGTTTGTTTTTTGCTGAGAAGCGATAGTTTGCTCGTTTTTGGTCGGATCAATCCGAGGGGCGGGGGAGGGGGGTACCCCCTCCCCCCTCCTCACCAGGAGAAGATATGTGCTCGAATCCAAGGGGGGGGGACCCCCCCTAAGTGCTCTTCTCGCCGGTAATCGCACAGCGCGAAAATTTGCAAAACTTTTCGCAAAAAGTCAAAAAGTCAAAAAGTTTTCGACTTTTCGAATTTTTCGATT
>Ga0126342_10018902_pt1 | contig 11770 bp, 11 predicted proteins | sample Cyp1metagenome_FD_92528 | JGI IMG/M metagenome (GOLD analysis project Ga0126342, IMG submission 92528) | Coral microbial communities from Lord Howe Island, Old Settlement Bay, Australia - Cyphastrea 1 metagenome | ecosystem: Host-associated > Invertebrates > Cnidaria > Coral ... | reverse complement strand
CATAGGAAAATGATGGGAACATATGGAAAAACATAGGAAAATGATGGGAACATATGGAAAAACATAGGAAAATGATGGGAACATATGGAAAAACATAGGAAAATGATGGGAACATATGGAAAATCATAGGAACATGATGGGAAAACCATCGGAAAATGATGGGACAACATGGGAGAATATGAGAAAACATCTGGGACAATGATAGTGAAGCAGTAGCTTCACCAGTACATTCACGTTTCATTTCTAGATGTGATTTTGGGTTTGTCCCCTTAATTTTCAGAGAAACTCATCTTTGAATGGGTAGACAACGGTAGAAATATGATTGGAAGAAGATGATATATGATTCATCTACATGTTTGGGGTATACCCTCTTGGTTTGATGATCATTATCCACAAAAATCCCACATTTGCCCTCTTTCTGTATAGAGATAGTACAAGGTAGTATATACTCTCTGGGAATCAAACAGGAACAAATCCATCCTGGGCTGGATATACTGAGTGATCTACCGTGGGAAATGAATCTACAAAATCTACAAATGCAGAATTGTAAACAATTTAGGGATTTCCAGTACAAGGTTTTACTCCTGAACAGCAAAGGTCAGCCGACAAGTTGGACATTATGAGGTACTGTGACTATTCTGGATATCCGAAGAGTGGAACAATGCCAACTTGAAACATGACCCTGACCCTGATAGCCAGTGGCTGATCATAGCAGTTCTAAGGGAAGTATATGACACAAAGGGGATCCCGATCCGGATCCCGATTGGGAGCTCCAATATCCCCAATATTGGTGATTATACCACCATGAAATCATCAAATTTGGGGAAGCCACTGTTTTTCTCTGCACCATTCCCAGAATTGGTTCAGGAGAACATATACCGATAAAACCAAACCAATTCAAAACATTCTTCCCCTGCTTTCCTATAGATTTTCCCACACCAACATCCCTGAAACCAATCCATTGGTACAGCATGGTCAATTCTCCCATGAATATACATCAATGATATATTATATCAGTACCATAGCTGGAAAAACGCCCATTTTTGCTGTATAGAGTCGACCCATTTATGAAAAAAAAACTATCATATCATTATTAGAACCATAGATTCCCTTGCAGCAATCCCCAAAAAAGATGCCAAACAGAGTTTTCAGGATTGTATATAATCAATGTGATGTTTCCTCCATAGGTTCCTGGTGTCCAATGTTTCTTCCAAATTTAGGGGGTTGCTATAGACCAAATAAACACCCATGACATTTATAGAATTGATCCATGATCAATTTAAAACAATGGTATTCCTACAATCATAGATTCATCAAACAAATCCATCGGAAAAAAAATGGAAAACAAAAACAATCAAATACATGTTCATCAATTAACATCAATTACCCTCTGGTAAATAAACAGTTGGACCCTGAAAATCACCAATTGTTAGAGGAAACATGTTTCTTCCAATTCCTATCTGTTCCTATCTGCCAGGGTCTATGTTAATTTACTGGAGGGTAGAAGTTAGCTTCTTGTCCATAGAGATTCCCTTACGAAACCGCCATGGATCGATCCTAAGAGCGCGCTAAGAGCGCAGGTCTTTGCCCTGCTGGCGGAGGCAGAGTCTCTGGTGGTGGATCCCAAGGTGCGACTGGATGGACCAGTGAGTTCCCATACTTCTGCCATATATATATATATAGCTATAGTCGCTATAGTATATATATAAAATATATCATTATATACATATATAGTAATAATAGTAATAATAAAAAACATATTATTAATAATAATAATAACAATAATATGTATGTAATGTATGATTGATGTATGTATGGTATGGTATGGTATGTAATGTAATGTTATGTAATGTAATGTAATGTATAGTATAGTATCGTATAGTATAATATAATACAATATACAATATATAATATATAATATGATGATGTTATATATAGTTAAATAATATGTGTATATATATACATACATACATACATACATACATACATACATGGACTAAACCACGACTCGGATCGGATTCGGGGACGAATCCGATCACCGGCGTTACCTTTATCATCACCACTTTTCAGCGATCCGTGGATGATGATCCTCCGTGCGCCAAAAATGGCGAGGAAATGCCCCAGAAATGGAGGTTTTGTAGCGATAATCATCGAAGCAAAGCGCATGTTCCATCCATGGAACTGAGGATTATCAGGATTAGTGGATGGTTTTTTGCCTAGTTGTGGATGATCACCCTCATGCCACTGAGGATTAGCGGTCACTACTTGGGGATGATCACCCAATACACGAACATGATCTACAAATGGTGTTGTTTTCCACATCTATGTCAGTTTACAGGAGGGTATCACCATGAATCACCATCACCAATAACCATTATCCATCATGAATCACCATTATGTACCATATGTTTAGCCATATAGTTGACTATATAATCAACCATGATTAACAATTCTCAATGATTAACAGAGCAAATTTAACCATTATTATCCATATGATTAACCATTATTATGTCCAGACAATGATTCGCCTCTGGTAAACATACAAAAAACTATGGAACATCATCATTTTCAATGGGAAAATCCACTATAAATATGGCCATTTTCAGTAGCAAACTCTTGACATAACCAGAGGGTAACCAAGCTCGAGGACTTCATCACTGCAGCTCGTGTGGACGCGTTGGAGCAGGACCTGATAACGCCGCAACGCCGCAACGCCTCGATGGTTCGGTGCAAAATTCCCCAAAAAACTCTGGGGAAAATGTCTAGACATATGGATGTGTTATGATGTGTTTATTTTTTTGTTTTCATGTTTTGTTTTTTTGTTTATAGATGTTGATTCCATGTTCTTCCCAGGAATGGTTGAACATATCCATTACATCCTGATGATATACTCATTACATCTCATTACAGTATGTCCCCATTGTATCCCAATTCGAATGGAACATCTATGGAAGAGTTTTGGATAGTGTTGGAACATGTTCAGTTGCATCTGTGGAACACTTACGAGAATGGAAGATCTGTGGAAAAATGTGGATATATCACTAACACATATACGTGATGACGCACGGAGATCTTTGTATTGTGGATCCTGGCTCACTTCACAACTCCTGACTAATCGGTTGTTTCCCGGCAGATTTCTATGGCATCCAATGATATCCCATACTTCATTGGCGTAAAGCTCAATGTTTCCATGGTATGCAATATGTTGTGCTCATATTTCAACTAGATAATATATATAAATATAAATAGAAATTACTCCATGATTTCTTTGCATTCGTTTCAGCAAAAAGCCCATCATATCCCCACTTTAGTGGCAGATCGCATCATCCCCTCTCGTTGCGACGGCGATACGCGCCAGTTGTTTATACGTATTATACATATAGTCATTCTGGAGTAGATAGAATATGGACATGTCCAAACCCCTCACTGAACTGGGAATGTTTTTGAAAATCCCGTACTCTATATCCTTTCACGTCATTGGAATGATGATGAGTACGTGGAATCATCCCCAAATGGCCCAACATGTGAGCTGTTTTCGGGTAGTGAACTATTTGTAATTCAGCCATGAAGATATTAAGGTTACATATATATATATATATGTATACATATGCATATCATAATATAGTCGTCCCTTTAACCCTTTTTCAGGATGATGATTTCTATATTCCCATGATTTATATGTAGAATATGATATGATTTATATCTATATATTTTCATAATATTTGCCCATTATTTCTATGTTCCCATTGTTTTTGTTGATCCAAAATTTCCATTCATACATTATTTTGGGATGATTGTCTATATGATAACAGCTATTTTCAGATTGGTGAACTACTGAAAATCCGCCAGAATATAATGATATTTTGTGGGATGTCATATGGATATAACCAACATTGTAGCGAGTATGGGCATGTACTTCAGGATGATCAGAATATCTTTATATGATTTTATAGGTTCATGTTGATTCATCCATTCTTATTTTTATGTTTCTCTGTTCCCATGATTCAATGGCTTATATAGTTTTTAAGGGAGAATTTCGAGGCACCAGTCCATTAAGGGAAATGATTAACCGGAAACCATAGATTGTCCTATTAAATATGGGGCTTTCCAGTTTTAATTTTCCCTTAAACCAATCCATTGAATCAGTTTTCATAATGGTTCCATAATAATTATTCCCATGATAGTTCCATGATATTCCCTCTATATTCCCATGATTTTCCCCCTAGCGTGAGCTTCCCCATTGCCCGCCAGGCTGACGCCACAGAGTTCAGTGCCTTGCTGCTGGACTGGCTCCAACGTGAACTCAGTGCCAGTTGGGAGCCTCGAAAAAACGCCGTTTTTTTGGGCGTTCTCAGATATAATATGGTGGTTGTTGATCTTGTTTTACCCTCTGGTAAATAAACAGTTGGACCCTGAAAATCACCATTTTTTAGAGGAAACTAATCTTCCAACCCCTATCTACCAGGGTCTATGTTAATTTACTGGAGGGTAATGGGTTTGATGGTTTAATGCTCTTAAATTGTTGGTTTCTGGATTTGGTAAAAATATGGCGACTATGCCTCAGGGTTTATGTTAATTATATGTTTCTTGATTTTTTTTTTTTCGCGAATCTAAACATCAATTTAGAAGGGATTATCAACCATCTCTACGATTGGGGATGTCAATTGACTGGCGAGTGTTGGTTGAATAACGGCTTCAGTGGTGAAAAAGTGCGGAACAAAAAACCACGGAAGACCCATCTTGTTTTTTTTGTCAAAAAAACGCCGCAACTAGGACGGTTCAGTGAAACAAGATACACTTCTTTGAGGGTTAAGCCAAATGAGCAAATCCGATCGATGGCCCTTGGTGGCCCCAAAAGAAGGTGGGAAACCCTGGCTACCATGAACCTATCAGATACCTATCATTTGGGGATGGTAAAAATAGGTGATGGCATACCGGGTGGATCCCACATTGGCTAGCGCTAACAAAGCACGTCTCCAAGAAACCACGGCAGGTCTGCTAGGCCTGTTGACCCAACAGTGTCAACCGTGAGTTTATCTGGAAAAATCGGGGGCCCGAAACTTGGATGAAAGCATACATGAAAGCGATTTGTCGGGCCAGAATTTTGGGTTGCCCCATGGTGTGCCTAATTTTTGGATGGTTAGTCATGTTATGAAATTGGTCCCCGTTGTTTCAATGGCCATTGTTTCGCCAGGTGGCGGTGCTGCCTTCATCCCCGCTCTCTTTGAAGGGGGGAGCTCCACCATCGTTCAGTGCAGCCAGGTGGGGCAATGGGTGGCTGCATCGAGATCCATGAGAAGGTTGTCACCCCCCCCAAAAAAAAAAAGCAAACTAAAAATGGAATTCATGAGATTTTCAGTAAGAATTTCAATTGAAATGTTCAATCAAATTACTTTCAATTGATCTTCTTTTTAAATCTAAAGGACAAGAAAGGATTTAATTGAAATCAGATTACGTTCAATTGATTGTCCTTTTAAACTAAATTTATGGCCAGGGGGCTCGGTGTTTTTTTTTAAAGTCGGAGTGCGCATGCACATTATTTAGAGGGGGAAACCCACCTAAATGGGTACCCTTTGTGAGCTTTTCAAAATGCATTTGTTTAAAAGAAAGTAATAAGGAACATGCATTGTTTTAAATTAGAATTTTGGGAGTTTCCTAGATTTTAGGGATTCTGTGGCTTGAATCTCTTCAGTATATCTATACTATAAAGCATCTCGTCAATTGACTATGCGCAATACATCTCCTTTCCTGAACCATTTGTATCTTGCATCCCTTTCAAGCCAGCACCAGAACCATCAGGTCAGAAACATCAGAACCAAATCACTTTCTCACCACCAACGAAAAAAGGTGGTCTCCAGGGTGCCACGTTTTTTTTTTTGCGATGGACCGTTGAGACCAGGATTCCAGCCACTTCTCAGAGAAGCCTGAGTGCTTTATGGAGCTTCGCGCAGGTCTTTCCCCCGCCGCGACCTTAGAACTGCGCTGGGTCTACTGCTACATCGCCACTTTTGGCGGGAAATCAAAAAGGGTTTGGGAGAAAATCGGTTGTTTTTTTTTGGACATAGCCATCTAAGGTCCAGTGGGTGGTTTGATGTGAGGCTGATGTGCGAGGGGGTATCAAAACAGGTGCATCTGAAGGACTGAAGTCACCTTAATCACTGAAGCAGCTGACGATGCAGCCTGGACTCAATTCGAGAATGATCCAGATAGATACATTTTTTTACAGATAAAATGGATAATCATTTGACTGGGAAGCCTATGGATAATACAGATCTGATTGGGATGAGCATATGGAACTTCCCCTGGAGGAAATTCCGACCCATAGACTCCATCTGTTTGAGGTGGCCGCCGCCTTAGAGGCTAAAGAGGCTGGAGGGTGTCCATGTCGCCATGTCAAGATCACTCTAAGAATGGAGGACTCTGAATGACTCTGACCATGGCTGGAGTCTGAGTTGCCAACACTTTACGAATCTTTACAACGGGATACCGAGGGGTGCTCGTGGTTCAGCCGTTAGCCTCGAAGAAATCCGGAGCGGCCAATGGGCTCTCCGGTGAAAATCTTTAGACCACCTGCGAGTCGAGGGCCGACTGGGTATGGCATTTGTCCCAGGTCGGAACTGGAGTGTTGGAGTGTTGGAGTGTTGGAGAAAGTTGCGTTTCTCTGAAACTAGGCTACCCCAAATTTGGTGGTTATCCTAAGCCTAGATTTCCCCAATGAGATTGTTACTGATTGGTGGTTTGGAACATTTGGATTATTTTTCCTAATATATTGGGAATGTCATCATCCCAACTGACGAACTCATATTTTTCAGAGGGGTGGGGCTCAACCACCAACCCGATGATTATTAACCATCATTAACCATCATCATTAACCATTATGAAAATAGTATATTAACCACAATGGTAGGTTGATAGGTATACCACCAACCAGATGATTAATCATCATTAACCATCATCATTAACCATGATTTTTTAGAGGGGTTGGTAGGTTGAAACCACCAACCAGATGTTTTTCAATTTATTTCAGGTATCTCCCCTTTTCAGGCTGACCCAATTGGAGAAACTTTGGGATAACCCGTGAAGCAACGTGGATCAACAAAAAGTGGGAGATCTGTGTTCTCAACCCATCCGGTAGAACCCAGGACCCGAACATGTATGTTGATATATGTTGATATTGTGGATCAGTGGTTTTCAAAACGCATTTCCGCTAACTCTATAAATAAGCACTCAACGCTGGTGATGCCCAGCGTTTGGAGTACTCAGCATCCCAGGATTGAACGCGAAAATACGCGGAACACGCACCCCAGATCCGTAGCCAATTCCATAAGAAAACAGCCATAGGATGCCATACAGGGAGTTGCTAAAGTCGTGCCTAGATTAGTGGGAATCGTTGAAAATAGCTTGGGAGCACTTGATTTTCAAAAGTCGTGCCTTTTTGTGAATCGCATAGGAAATGCATGATTTTCCGGTTTTCATGTTCGGACCTATGATTTTATATAAATCCTGCGTTCAGTTGGTGTTCAGCATGGTGGGCAAAGACTTCACATCTGAGTTACTTAAGACTTGGTCGTTGCATTTAGTTGGTGTTTCACAGAATTTCACCGATTCTCTTGATGACTGGTGACTTTTTTGGATCATGATCACCATCAGGACAGGAGCATCCACTCCTGGACGGTACAGTAAAGGTCCCCCTGGATCCTGCTGGGATGATCTTGGAGCTGAAAACTCTGTGGAAAATTCCGAACTAAAACTGATTTCCATTTCGAACAAAGGCCGTTGGTTGCTCCATGGCATTCCATGGCATCGAGATGTTTCCATGATTTTCCCCTCAATCGATCCGTTGATGGCTTGAATCATGTTACTGTTATATCATGTTATATCCCCTTCCCCATGGCATTTGATGGTGAACTCCCCACGTCTAGTTGCTCCATCGCAACAGGCCTGGTGGCGCAAGGCCTGCGAGTGCCGGCAGCAACAGCACCAGAAGTGGAAGCCGGCCGAGCAGTCCGGGAAGTCCCGTGCCTGAACTGCAACAATGAAAAGGTTATTTTACCCATGGCTTAATACGATTTCATGGTAGTTGAATGGGGAGTGGGGATTCAATGAAATGGTCATAGCTGGAGGTTTCCTATAGGGGTACCCCAATAGATCGCTGGAGGGTTGATTGTATGGAAAATCCGAAAATATCTAAAAATCACATGGATGAGAACTGGGGGTAGCCACGTCTGACTTCGGAAACACTAGAGCCATCAGCCACAAAAACCATTGTGGATTGCTGGGGGATTTCCCTTGGGAAACCCAGCTGGTTGGGGATCACAATCATTGTGAATCCCACCAACCAACCAGTTTTTGGCTGGTTGGTGGTGGTTTCAAACCATGGAATTTTATTGTCCCATTTCAGTTGGGAATGGAAAATCATCCCAACATATCCCAACTGACGATTCGTCCATCATTTTTCAGAGGGGTAGGGCGAAAAACCACCAACCAGATGGGATTTCGGTGGAACTCACTCAACCCTGTCTGTCGCGTAACTCTTGGCTGGGGGAGACCCTCTGGTAATGACTGTCACAGTTCGCGGCAATGGCCATAGAAAGAAGTTCGTTGCTTTACCGAACTGAAAGATGGTGATTTTCCAGTTCGCCAACTGTAAACGTTTACCAGAGGGTAACCATCATTTACCATGATTATAACCATTATTATCCATTATTCACCATCCATTAACCACTATTAACCATGGGGGTGATACCGCGATAGTTTTCTAACTGGGGTGATAAACCAACGTCATAACTGGGAGGCTCCCACCTTGCAATGGAAAATTAAAAAAACATGGGAAGTAGATGGCTTTTTTTTCAATGAGATTTACCCTCTGGTAAACATACGAAAAACTATGGAAATCACCATCTTTAATAGGTAAATCAACTATAAACGGGCCATTTTCAATAGCGAACTGTTAAATTACCAGAGGGTAGAATGAGATGGAATGGGATATAGTGGGACAAGTCCGCAAAATCTTGCTTGGTTTTCATGGGGCTTCCCATATAGTGGGTTATGAACTTCACCAACTGAGGTTAGTGAAGCTGCTCATTTAAGCTGGTGTCCAGCAGTTGATGAAGGATCTACAAGACTTGTCAGCAAGCTATCAGTTATTTCAGGTGACTGTGGTTTATTCTTTGGTAGATTTATTTTGACTTCACTAGCAACAAAAGTGTGATGAGGGATGTTACACTATGTTATACTATGGCCCGCCATGAATTAAAGCACCTCCATCCAGGTATGCATTCCCATTGTAGGAATCAGCTGTGTGAAGCATAATGAATCATCGTTGCCCAGCCATGGAAAAACCATACAGTAATGGATTCGATTGGTTTCACTGTTTCACATTTCTGAACCTCTCGCAATAACCTAAACTGAAAACTGTACTGGTTGGTGGTTTCAAACATTTCTTTATTTTCCATAATATATTTCATATTTTTCAAGATGGTTATTGCACCACCAACCATTAGTTGCATGTTGCATCCAAGCAGCGAGACGATCCCCCCTGGAGGATAATTCCTCTGCTTGGGGGGCCCTATGTAACCAGGGTATGACCCTTTGGTAAACCTACAAAAAACGATGGAAAGTAATCTTTTTTAATGGGTACATCAACTATAGATGACCAATGATGACCATTTTTAATAGCGAACTGTTAAATTACCAAAGGGTAAGCAGTTACTAAGGGAGATGCTCTTTGAAGCACTGGGTGATGTTCAAGCCCTTCCCTCCCCTGGAAACCATGCGGCGCTGGCGGAAAGGACATTTTTGCCTCTCCAAAGGCCCCTCGGCCCCGCTATGTTCGGAACCACCGTGGCTTGAGCGCCTCGACCCAAGGGTTGCATGGAAGTTGCTGACTTGGCCCAGGATTTTGCTGTGATGTGCCTATGGTTTAATTATGTTTAATTCATTGACCTCAAAATTGCAGGATTCAAATCAAAAGTAATTATATAGTTCAATAAACGTCCATTATGAGTCTTTTTGATCCCCCAGTTCAAGTTATCAAACAGCTTCCATGGAAATCAATGTCAAAATGTCAGGTTCTTTTTCAGTTACCATCTTTTCTTTTTTGGGGGGTCCCATTGCAAACCAGCCCACTATCCATGGCTGTTTTCGCCCCACGGCCGAAGGATTTGAGACAACAGACCGCTTTGCCCCGGACGAGCCGTTTTGGGGCACTGTGAAGCGGCGACCGGCAAGCGCCCGACGAGCGGAAAGTTCCTTGGTCCATAAGTTTGTTTGGTCAAGAGAGATTCTTTTGGCCATAAATGGGTGAAACACTGAAATACAATATAATATATATATATATTATTTAATTACTCCATATTAGTGGGTTTTCGAAGTCATGGGGGTGCCCCTTAAAATCATCAACTTTATTTTCGGATTTGCCATACAATCAATCATCCAGCTATTGGGGTACCCCTATTGATGGAACCCCCCATATATTGGCAAAACATCGACCAAATCACTCAATTGGTGGTAGGATTCCGGACTTTTCGATGTGGGCATTTCCGAAAAAATGGGAAACCACTCAACCACCATGTTTTTTTCAGCCCACTAGACCCCAGTGTTTGATTAGTGTTTGCTACTTGCGGTCCTCCCACATGTTCGAAAACCTGGAACTTTGATTATGGATCATCATCTTCCCTGGCCATGTGGCTATATACCCAATGTTTGTCCCTTGTCAAATCTCCAATTTAGATAAATCCCATGAAATCCTACAGAATCCCCAAAGGTTGATGCTTAAATCCTCAAAAAAATCCCCCACTTAAAAAGAGCTTTCAGCGCTGGTTGTCGCTGCGCAAGTCGGTCAGGTTCACTGCAAACTCAAGCAGAGCCCAGCAATCAACAGTTGCTGGAGATTGTCCCAGCGGAAGTACGGGAAAAGGTGAAAAGCACGGCGGGCAGCACCTCGGTTACAAGGGAAAACTGATGGTTGAAACACGTTGAAATATAAGGGGGTTAGAAATTAGAAACCCCAGATCCTACAGGGGCTTCCTCTGAGCACTTTTGGGAAATGCAGATCAATAAAAAATGTTGGAACAGTCACCTCGCGTGTTGGGAGATGGCTTCAATATATGTTTCAAAGGTTTCATTCCTTCACAATCTTCAGAGCAAATGTTGCCTGTCAAAAAATTACAAGGATCACCAGTTGTAGAAGTGAAACATACCAAGATGCTCCATGTATGGCACATTTACCTACATGTGTGCCATTTCTGGGTAAATGTAGGTAAATATTGCATACATGGAGCATCTGGGATAGTGAAAGCATGTGAAAGCTGCAAGACCTTGGGGCACTTGTTGGGCTCCCAGAAGGATCCAGCAGGGGCGCAGAGTTTCAACATCATCGATCAATAGGGATATATCAAGGATTCCCATTCTGGGATGGATGACCCTGGCACGTATATACACACACCCTGACATTGATTTCATATATAATATATTATATATTATATATTTTATATAATATATAATATATAATTTATAATATACAGTATATAATATATTATGTATAATGTATGATATATAGTATATAGTATATAATATATAATATATGATATAGAATATATAATATATAATGTATAATGTATGATATATAGTATATAATGTATAATATATAATCTATAATATATAATGTATAATATATAAGGAATATATAATGTATAATGTATGATATATAGTATATAGTATATAATATATAATATATAATTTATAATATATAATATATTTTATAGAATAT
>Ga0126342_10018901_pt1 | contig 11770 bp, 10 predicted proteins | sample Cyp1metagenome_FD_92528 | JGI IMG/M metagenome (GOLD analysis project Ga0126342, IMG submission 92528) | Coral microbial communities from Lord Howe Island, Old Settlement Bay, Australia - Cyphastrea 1 metagenome | ecosystem: Host-associated > Invertebrates > Cnidaria > Coral ... | reverse complement strand
CCATCCAACATTCCTTCCGTCCTTCCATCCAACACATCTCCGTCGACCACTCAGTCTCGCTCCCCCGCGGCGAGTGCAACTAAACGAGAACCCAAGCATCGGAGATGCTTTTGGGAAAAAAAATATTAAAAAACATCGCGCTATTGCCAGTGAATGTTCCAGACAGCCATTGTTTGATGACCGGAGTGTAATTCCATTCATAACCATCAGTGGGCATTCTTCACCGTTTAATCATGAAAATCGCCTATAACCATTATCAAGTACTCCCCAAAAAAAAACCTAGGATGGTGTTTCCAGTTCTACTTCGATGCTAAAAACCCCTCATATTTCCAGGTCTCCTGAACTTTTCAACCACTTTTTGGGAGGGTTGTATAGTATTGTTTGATGACACTGAAGTGGAGATCCCCCACTTTGATGACTCAGCGTCCATCGTCCCAGCGCCTCGCCAGTCGCATGCCATTTTTTTTCACGCGAGTGCCCTTCTCTCTGAGGATAGGTAGGAAGTACCTTGGGGCGAAAGGCGGACCTCTGAGGTCACGCTTGTTGGGATTTCTACATTACGTCGACATAATTTGCTTTTAAATTACATGTGTATATATATAATATATATATAATATATATATAATATATATATATTTATATATGTATATATATATTATATAATTACATATATTAATACATAGATTGATCATAATTGATCATTCTTGTTGCAAAGATCCCTCAAAACATGGGGCCAGTGCCATTGGTTTCACACCAGTCACATGGGGGTCACGATGATCATCCCAGCTAGCCCCGAAAAGTGTGACGCCCCGGCCATCATTCCCAGGTGTATATGCCTCATATCCCAGTTCTGTTGTCATGTTTGATCAGTTTTCAATAGTTTTCATCTAATATCATCTAATATCATCTAATATATTCTAATATCATCTAATATGCCAATATCTTGAAGAAGCCCTTCCCTATCTTCCCTCTCATTTTTCACCATTGGAGAAGCCCTGGTTTTGGATGTGGGATCAGTGGAGTTACGAGAACTACTACTAGACCCTCCAGTAAACGAACAGTTCGACCCTGATTATAGAAACTATTGGTAATATCATAATAATAGTGGAAACTATAAATATGAGTAATAAAACTATGATTATACATCTTAATAGAAACATATAGAAACTATATATAATCTTCCACCCCGCTATTTGAAATGGGAATATGCTAATTTACTAGAGGCTAGGATCCATACTAACGACAACACATTACAACACCACAACACCTGATGATCTACAATCTGCAGGTCGAGAAACCGACACATCTCCTCTTGACTTGTGGCCATGGCATTGTTCTCGAAGCCTGGCCGAAAATCCAGTGGCTCTGGCTGAAAAAAACGGGTACCAAACAATTCCATGGATTGTCAGCATCTTCCCTATTAACCGTAAAATTGGGTATACCATCATATACCATCTGGTTGGTGGTTTCAACCCCTCTGAAAAATATTACCCTTTATTTCCCTTTATTGAAGGACTGAGGGGAGTCAGTTGGGGTTACTATTCCCAATATATGGAAACATAAAAAATGTTCCAAACCACCAACCAGCCATGGTATACACTACTTTCAGACATACCCACGTATTTTGAGGAATTCAAGCTGTGTGTGCAAAACGTGCAAAACACCCTCCTTAGATGAAAATCCAACTTGGCACCTCACTATGCTAATGCCCCACTTGTTGGCATAAAGCTATTAAGGACTTACGATCTGATCGCCTCAAAGAACAAGGGCCAAATGCTTCATGGTAGGGGTCTCGTCCAATCGTGATGTTGACCTGCATGCTTCCAACATGTCAAGAAATCAAACCATTCTCTAGATAGTCACCAAATTTAAATTCGATTAGGAATGGGGTTTGTATATATATATATATATTATATATTTATGTTAATAGATATATATATATATATATACAGTATATATAATATATAATTCTTATGTATTATAAGTGCTCTTGGAGGCCGCAAAATCGCGATGACCGTAGCTCCATTTTTTGTGCTTGTGTTTTCCCTAGGAAAAAACCATCCCCAAAACTGACAGTTCGACCCTTGGAATTGCTGATGTGTTCAAGGTTGGAAAGTAGTCTTCCAGACCCAAATTCACGCGGGAATATTTTTGAAGGGTTGATCATTCAACACATCTAACTTAAGTTTACATGTTGGTTTATCAACCCTTTTGATCGACATGTATGGTTGATACACTAAGTTAGAAGGTGAAGTGAAATACAAGAAATACATAGAAATACAAGTATAAGGTGCTTATGATTTATGGGTCAACTATCTTATTGGGAACAAAAAGAACGTAGTGCTTGGCCATTGAGGTCCTTCGAATTTGAACCCCATATCCCCAGACCCGGCAAGGCCACAGGCTACCCCAGGCCTGGCACAGGGCCACTGTGGGTGCTGAGTGCTGGGAGTAACTGCTGGGGATGTCAACTAGGCCCTTGCAGGGCCACCATGGAATTGTTGCTTCACCTTTTGGGTTGGTTAAGGGAAAATATTGACCGGAAACCAGGGTTGAAATCAGCAATTCTGAGGTTAAAAATCCATGATTTTTCCATGATCCAATTCGGTGATGAAATTTCTTGCTTTGAAAAATGCAACCGTTGGAGATTCCAAGATCCAAAACATCAAGAGAAAACAATTGTCCAAAATGTGTTGGGTTTAATACTATGATGAAAGGGAAGAGTTGTGCTGGACAGCCGCCAGCGGTGTACAGTCTCACATGGACCAAGCTTGGAGGATGCCTCCCTGCAGTAATTGCATCGCCTGCTAGTTCGTATTTTCCGAGGGTTTTTTGGCCCAAGATTTCTACTGTACGAAATGATCTTGCGGCAAAGATACCTTCGAAAATTGCTTTGAAAAAAGCCTTGATCCATTAAAAGGCGAGGACGTCCAGCAACACTCCTACTGAATGCTACTGATGAGATGTGGTGACATACAGAGGCAATTCGCGTAACGCAAACAGGTGCATGCGCAATGGGATTTGAAATGCCGGGAAATTCAACAAGTCAAGTACGCTAACGTATAACAAAACACTATTACTGGTTGGTGGTTTTAACCATCTTGAAAAATATTGGTCATTGGGAAGGATTATCCCATATATGATGGAAAATAAAAAATGTTTGAAACCACCAACCAGGTTACAATACTACCAAGCTAATTGTTACCAAATCAGCTGCATTGCTATCCTTTCACTGGATCTTCCAACAAACAGACCTCTGCTTCCCAAGCAAAACGCCCTGGAATCCTGGAACCAAAAAAAACAAGGAGGCTGCGGGAGGCATTACCTGTCGAATCATCTCCTCTCCTCAGCATCAGGTGACTCTTGAGAAAAAGCTTCGTCGCATGAAACTGCACCAAGTGATTTATCCCAAGTGACGCAATCCAGTGTATCGAGGTTGTACTTGGGTTCCCCATGGTAACGCATTGTGAAATGAATGAATAATTGGTGTCTTGTTTGGTGAAGTGTGTATGTATGACAATATATGATTGTATGTATATGTTTATCTATATCATATATATATACATACACATATGTATATATACATAATAACAATACATGTACAGTACAAATTATGTACATATGTGTATGTAATTGTATGTATATATATATAGGAAAATATTCGTATTGAGTGGCAAAGGTATTGGCGCCTACGTCAAAAACCTCAGACACCACAGATTGGCGGATCATTTTGTCATGAACAACACGAGTCCATTATGTTCACTCATATATGACTCCACATAGACTTCAAACACTGAATACTTTGACACAAAAACTTCCTGCACTTGTTTCAACACAGCCACAAACAAATCTGGTGCAACAGGCTGCCCAAAGTAAGCAAATGTAAGGAAATAGATAGGGATTGAACATAAGACCTCCTGAAACCAATGAAAAAAACACCTGCCCAAGCCCAAGCCCCAATCCCCCCCAGCAGAGCACCAAGGTACTACTTAAACCCTCCTCAAGTTTTTGGATTTGAGCCTGGCACATTGCTGGAGCATTTATCATGCAGGGGTACCTTGCTTCATACATCCATACAATGAACATAGGATAGAATAGGCGAACTATTCAAATATGTTTAGACCGTCAAGGTACCGCATGCGTCTGTGAATTAAAAGTTGAAGAAACAATTTTGAAAAGGACAACCATCCATTCATTACATACCCAAACAACCGGTATATGATCACACTTATACATCAACATTTTCTCGTTAGGTTCCCTTGCCGCCATCCCGTCCTCTTCAGGAATGAACCATGGTCCCATCAGCATCCACCCCATGGCCGACCTTCACTGGGACCAGGATTTCAGCGTAGTGCCGGATGCGATCCTGCTTCTCCTGAGGCCACAGTGGATAACTGATGATAACTGGCATCCTGGTTCACCTACTGCTTGCAGTACTGTAGTTTAATATGACTTCTTCCAATAAATCTAAGGATTCACCAAAAGCGGATGACAGGAATTGACATTATATATAAGGGCCCCGAAAAAGACACTGTAAAAACAATTTACCACTATTTTGGTAGGGATGCACTGCATAGCTCCTTGGTTTCCTCCTAACTACTTTCCAGGCGCCACCAACATAACTTATTCAATGTTGCCATACATACATGCCCTATATTAGTATATAATTCATGAATCCAAACAAATCAACAGAATAAACAGTTGTTTTCACCTAAAATGTCACACAAAACAACCGTTGTTTTAGGTTTATATCCGCTCCCATGAGAGCCATCGGGGCTGCGTACCTCATCGATGCCATTGCGCAACACACGGCCGCGCGCCTCAATCCTGAGGGATCTTCGGTGAGAATGGGGAGATCAAGATCAACCAAAAGACTTGGGGACCAACCAACAAACATGGGGATGTTATGCATGTACATCTACAGTATATATACATATATTAATATATATATATATATATATATATTATATATATATATACTATATATATATACTGTTTATTTAGTGAACATTATATAATTGCTTAATTATACATACAGTAGAAATCAAAATTGTTGATTCAACCAACAAGAATTCACCAATATGGGGAGACCACCAAAACAGCTATGATAGTCTTGGGATGTCTTAGATGAGCAATTTCCATGGGTCAACCTTGAAGGGGATCCCTGGACCCATACCATTCAGCCAAATGTAGGTTTACGCCAGAGTTTATCTGGTTGGTGGTTGACCTACCCCTCTGAAAAACTCATGGAGCGAACGTCAATTGGGATGATGAAATGCCCAACTGAATGGAAGGTCGTAAAATTCCATGGTTCCAAACCACCAACCAGCTATTAATACGGGAGTGCCATTAGTGTTGAACCATGATGGGTTTGTCGAAAAATAGGCTGCCCCAACACCCGTTGAGAAAAATCATTGTTGTTCCTTTTGAAGTGGCATCATTTAGGGGTCATACCGGTATACCCAATTCTCAGATACTCCAAACTCATACGTATGGTTTGGTTACAAATCCACAAGATTCAAGTGATAAACCCGCAATTCATGTACCCTCTGGTAATTTAACAATTCGCCATGGAAAATCACCATGCTATTAATAGGTAAACCATCTATAAATGGGCCATCTATACCATGGCTATGTTAAATAACCAGGGGGTAAATTCTCATTACATCCCACTAAATCACCATAAATCACCATTAAAATCCATTAAAAATCAGCATTAAAATCACCATTAAACCCAGTGTATCTATTATAATCAACCATTGACGCCAAGAGAAGCCATGGCACGCGGCAATGCGCGGAGTGATCAGCTCCACCTGCACCTGCAGCTCACCTTAGGGGCAACCATGGAGAAAATCCTTCGGAAAACATGGTGGTAACCATTGGAAATGTTGGGGAAAAAGCTATAAAAATATACAGTATATATATATATGTATATATATATGTATATATATATATGTATATATATATGTATATATATATGTATATATATATAAAGTGGGGAACAAACGCAGGAAATGGGCATATGAACTGGGATCTGGAAATGGTGAATCATCATCGCATTTGTAGGGATGAAACAACATAAAATCAAAAGCCAGCCAGACTGCCTGTGCTTATGAGTGCTTAGATCCCCAAGACCTGTTAAACAGGAAAAGGAACCTGTTTTTCCTTGGCATCCTTGGCAAACCACATTGCTTTTCAGTACACATTACACAAAGTTTGATTTTTCACGGCGCATACATGCAAAACACAATTAGAACAACAAATATTGCACTGTGCATCCTCTTGCGCACTGCTCTTCTCTTTTGTACTAGCATGTATCCTGATATATAACATATTTGGGTTCACTGCGAGTTCTGCCATGGTGATTGCTTTTTTGAGAGCCCGCCATTTGACACTACATAGTGACTGGTTGTGACATGTCAAACTTGTTCCCTTCCTGGCCCCTCAATTTTCAGTGATCGGAACTGATTACCTCCGCGTAATTTCACATAGTGGAACATTGCCCATCTAGAAATAATTTGCTATTTACCTACAGAGTCATGTTGCGTTTCATTGCTTTCCATAGCTACTTAAATCACCAGAGGCCACGACTTGCTAATTATCCTGTGGCCTTATTCCATATTGATGTGTCCTCCGGAAGATTGCAAAATGTTGCAAATCTTCAATCTTGTCCCATTCGAATTCGAAACCTCTATAAGGATCTCCACTGCCCTGTCACTGAAAAGCGCTGTGAAGGTGTCGTCGAGTTCCTGTCTAAACCTCGGCATGGCCCAGCCCGGTGCATTTGTGCAGCCACTCAGTGGACCCATGGACTAAGTGGACTAAAGGGGCCAAGAGCTATCTATATAGGTTCTCTAATTTCTTCATGGTTTCTGTTTCTATAGTTTTCAGTACTGTTTTTGATAAACATCCATGATCTAGCATTAGCAGTGTTTGAGATCAACATCCATGGTAGCTTTTATAGCGGTGGCAAGAAAGCATGATGGCTGTCTTACAGAAATATGGGCTGTATCAAAAAACACCAGCCGAATGAGATCACCCAAACGACATATACTTTAAATGTCACAAATCATGACCATGAAGGAAAGTTATGATAGTAAAATTTAAATATGTGTTTATACTCTGCTCCCGATGGGGAAACGTGCAGAAACCGCTTGGCGCGCTCCTGATGGGATTCTAAACCAACACCAGGTCATCCTCATATTTAGTGTCGGAAGCAGGCATTTCAGATAGATTGACGGTAGCATATGTAAGGTCCAAGCAAGGCTTTTGTAAGGATACACAATCATTATCATCATTATCGTCACTAATCATGTTTGTCACTATCAGTACGAGTACATTGCTAATTAGTTCTCAACGTGAATCAGTATAAATACTTGAAACCTGTAACAAAGCCAAAAAGACCTCTTTTTTTGGATCTTCAATTCAATACCCTTCAATGCCCTTCGGCCCAAAAAAGGGTCAAATATGGTCAAAGTATGTCAATTGGTATCCCCAAAACCTCCAACTGTGTCGGGACCTTTTTGCAGGCTCTTGGCCCACCTTGGCCCATCTTGGCCCCCTAACTTCCGCATGAACTCGTCAATGTAGGCCTTCAACTCGGCCATTGCTTGATCCAACTCTTCCTGGGACGATCTGCCATAATCTGCCCAGGTCCAGGTCCGTCACTTAAAGTCATAGCGTCTTAACATGATTCAATGCCTCAAATCAAGGTATTTTATGGTTAATATGGTTAATATGGTTAATATGGTTGATATGATTAATATGGTTAATATATGGTTAATATGGTTAATATATGTTAAATATCCTAAAATCAAGGTATCATGAGCTCATGGGAATTTCATGGAGTTCTAAAACAAATCTCGAAACAAACCGTCCCCCTAATACGAAATACCCTGGTTTTTCAATAAGACCATTCAGAATCCCATTGTGCGGCGCTGGAAACAAAAATGACCTATTCAAAACAAACTGAAATGAACCCCGGATTGGTATTGGTCAAAATTGAACAGAACTTGAAAATCACAAATGGCCTGGTCATGTCTGGTCTTTGTTGGGGATTGTCCACCGTCTGACTTTTCCAGGTAGATCTGCATGAACGTGTGGGGAGACCCATAGCGCATTGCGAATCTGCCCCACTACATCTTCCACCACCAAAATGGTTAAAAAAAACCACTTTCACCGTCCAAATAAAGCAAGGTTTACCCAGACTTGGTGATGATATGTCCCATTTTACTGGTTGTAAACAATGCCATTTCCCATCGGTCACACCATCCAAAACAAGGTGTTGACACATTGTTCTAAAAATAAAACATCCCAACATCAAATGGACCATTTGACTATTGACCTCTTTTTTTGATGGTTTACAAGTGGGCAATCAGATGATCATCAACCATTAGTTTACATTAACCATTAGCCACTAACCATTCATCATAATAAATAGTTGACATTCATTGGCCATCTGATGACTCCCATGGCGCCACTGCCCCAGAACCCCCCAGCCCTAGGTGCCTCGATCTCATCGATCCGTTGCATCTGCTCTCCATGCAGTTCGTCCATGAGCCGGCCTCAAATCGTCGGGGGACCTGTGGATCCAAATGACTGGGGAGATAGCTGAGGGCGCATGTATATATATATATATACATATGTGTATGTATAAATACATATGTATATACATGTACATATATAAATATATATATATGTATATATCATATATATATATATCATATATATATATCTTGTATATATGCCTATATAAGATATATATATATATATAATATGGTGTATATATAAATAAGATATGTGATATCTAAGTAATTCAATGTATATATATATGCACATGTGAAAAAAATAATTATTTACATATCAATATGTATAGATAAATATTTATATATACATATTTTGCATATATATATATATACATATATGCATATGTATATAGATAAATATTTATTTATATATATATACATATGTGTGTGAGATATTTATATATATATATATATCAAATTTATGTGAAATATATATATATATGCGAATATTATATATTTGATTTGTAAATGATAAATTTGATATATTTATATATACATGATATGTAAACAAATATGATATATATATATAAATGAAAAAATCATACATATATGATATACATATTAATATATAAAATATATATCATGTATCATATATATACAGTTTACATATATAAATACATATATATATATATATATGTATTTACATGTACATATATATATATATGTAAATATGTATATATATGTATTTATATATGTAAACTGTGTATATATCTATATGTATATTTATACATATATATATATATATTTGAATTGTATTTAGATGTTGTCAGCGCCATAATCCTCAAGAAGGGGAATCAGGGGGCGGTGACCCTGTATAAAGGGGACATCTTCGCCGGGGCCAGCCTCCCAACTAGAGATCGGCCATCATTGGAAAGCAATGACATTTTTGAAACCACTTCTTCATTTAGAGTTGAACTCCGCCGGCCTGCCGGCGTGTCTGATTGAAAGGTGTTGTTCTTGTTTCTGTCCTTGGCTTGTACTTGTTCCTTTGTTCTCTTGCTGCGCGTTTACCCACCTCCCCCCCACCTACTATTACTACTAGCGTGCACATCAACTTCCCTTGGGGCAATCTCTCTCCACTTCCACCCTGTCTCCTTCCATGCAGCGGTCTGCTGTCAAGCCAGAGGCTCATACATAGTACCTGGCGCTACTTTGCCGAGGCCGGTACTAATTTGGTATACGATCAATAGGTTGTTACAGCCAGCACGTGCTACACAAGCCGCTTCCGTTTTACGGCTTTGTCTTCGTCTTCCTTTCTTGTTCTTCTTCTTCTTCTTCTCCTCCTTCTTTTCTCTTCTGCTTCTCTCGCGGGCTTCCACCTAGAGTGCGCATCAAACTCCCTTGGGACCACCTCTCTATGGCCGGCGGGCTTGCCGAAGGCAATTAAATACTATCAAACTAATTCCATCGTATTCCATCCCCCCAATATTAAACACCCCCTAAATGATCCCAATTATGTGGAAATTCCCTACTAACCCATGGTTTCTAAGGGGGCGTTTAATATTAGGGGAATGGATTAATTCAACAATGAAATCTCCAACTCTATTTTTTGGGGGAAACATTTAACTCTGAATTCCCACAGATCCTTTTGTTGCACGGCCCAACAAAATCTTGGTCGATTTCAGTATCGGATTTGACCAAGGGACCAAGATATTTAACGGTTCCACTTTAGGGTATATACAAATATATACTGTATGTAGTATCAAGAGTGAACCCCAAACGATGCGGAAAAGCAACTTATTAGAAAGAGTTTCCTATGTTTGTTTGGATTTACCAAAATATGCATTTTTTTTGGAGTTCCTATATTTTGGAGCCATACCCATCCGCCCATCCCCTATTAAAATTGTTCCTCCACACCCAATGGGAGGCCGCACGTTGCTCTTGCCGAGCTCGTGTCTCTTCTTCAAAGACGCCTGGCTGTGTGGAATGGATGATGTCAGCTGTGGAACATGTTGAGAAAATGCAGGATGACATGGAGAAGAGTGTTTTCAGATGGATTATGATTCAACTATGATGGACCTTCATATGTCACCGGGTGCAATGATATTGTTTTTCTGATTCTCAGGGATTTTAGACCTGCTCCAGCTCTTCTTTAGATCCATTGCACAACATGCTTTCCCCCATCGACCCCCTATCCAGTTCCGCGGCCGTAGCAACACCTGCCATCCGTTCCACACGACTCGCCATCGACCGGAGCTTCCTCCGGGTGGTTTCCCACGGTGCCCTAATAGCTGGATGGTTTATAACGGAAAGTCCAAAAATCCGGATGATAAACCATCCATAATATGTTGGAGATTTCCTAAAATGGATGGATGATCAACCGGGAGTACCCCCATTATAGGAAACCTCCAACATGTTGGTGACGTCCATCGTTTCCACTGGTACAACTTGAGGGTCAAAGGTCTCAAACCTTAGCAATGTTGGGTGATGTTGGATCCCCATGAACTTCGATGGGAGACCCTATGCTTTTAGCGGACTGCACTACATCTAGGTGGAATAGAAACGGAAGAGGTAGAAGTATCAGGACAAAGGGTTGCTTAAAGAAAGCCGTACCTTGCAAAGTATCCCAACAACATCAAACGGCTATGAATCTTGTCTATGGATCGCGCAAAGGAAACTCAACGTCAACTTACTATAGGGAGTGTTGCTACATTTCGACTTTGTTACATGGGGGGAGATGTGCATGTGATCATCATGGCAAGATTTGGAAGCCTTCGCCATCCATTGGTGTCCCTGCGAAAATACCATTGCAAACCATCGAGAACTCAATTGTTTGAAAAAACAAAACAAATGATAAAAGCATGCTTCAACAGAGCATAACGTCGTACACATGAATTGGAGTGAGTGTGTGTGTGTGTATGTTTGTATGTATGTATGTATGTATCTGTCTATCTATCTATCTATCTATCTATCTATCTATCTATCTATCTAATCTATATATTTATCTATCTATCTATCTAACTAAATATGTATCTATGTATCTATGTATCTATGTATCTATGTATCTATGTATCTATGTATGTATGTATGTATGTATGTATGTATGCATGTATGCATGTATGCATGTATCTATGTATCTATGTATCTATGTATCTATGTATCTATGTATCTATGTATCTATGTATCTATGTATCTATGTATCTATGTATCTATGTATCTATGTATCTATGTATCTATGTATCTAT
>Ga0126342_10018900_pt1:0-7500 | contig 11770 bp, 11 predicted proteins | sample Cyp1metagenome_FD_92528 | JGI IMG/M metagenome (GOLD analysis project Ga0126342, IMG submission 92528) | Coral microbial communities from Lord Howe Island, Old Settlement Bay, Australia - Cyphastrea 1 metagenome | ecosystem: Host-associated > Invertebrates > Cnidaria > Coral ... | reverse complement strand
TGGCTTCACACTGGTTTCAGGCACTGGTTTCCGACATTGGTTTCAAGCTGGTTTCAACCTGGTTTCAAACTGGTTTCAGGCTGGTTTCAGACTGGTTTCAGACTGGTTTCAGACTGGTTCCAGATTGGTTTCAGACTGGTTTCACACTGGTTTCAGTCTGGTTTCAAACTGGTTTCAGACTGGTTTCAGGATGGCTTCAAACTGTTTTCAGATAGGTTTCAAAGTGCTTTCAGACAGTTTCAGGCTGGTTTCAGACTGGTTAATAATTTTCTGTGTAAAAGCTGCTCTGTGTGTAAAAGCTTCTGTGTGTAAAGGCTTCTCTGTGTAAATGCTTCTGTGTGTAAAAGCTGCTCTGTGCGAAGGATTCCCTGTGTAAAACCTTCTGTGTGTAAAAGTGTCTGTGTGTAAAAGCGCTTGTGTTTAAAGGCTGCTCTGTGTAAAAGCTTCTGTGTGCAAAAGGTCTCTGTGCAAAAGCTGCCGTCTGTAAAAGTTTCTGTGTGTAAAGGCGCCTCTGTGTGACTACTTCTGTGATCTTCTGTGTGCAAAAAGCTGCTCTGTGCACAGGCTTCCCTGTGTGCTCTGTATGTAAAAGCTGCTCTGTGTAAAAGCTCCTGTGTGTAAAAGCTGCTCCGTGTGTAAAAGCGTCTGTGTGTAAAAGTTGCCCTGTGTGTAAAAGCGTCTGTGTGTAAAAGGCTTATGTGTAAAAGCTTCTCTGCGTAAAGGCTTCTCTGTGTAAATACTTCTGTGTGTAAAAGTTGCTTTGTGCAAAGGCTTCCCTTTGCAAAAGCTTCTGTGTGTAGAGGCTTCTCTGTGTAAATGCTTCTGTGTCTAAAAGCTACTCTGTGTAAAGGCTTCCCTGTGTAAAAGCTTTTGTGTGTAAAAGGGCCTGTGTGTAAAAGTGTCTGTGAGTAAAGTCTTCTCTGCGTAAAGACTTCTGTGTGTAGAAGCTGCTCTGTGCAAAGTTTCCCCCGTGTAAACGCTTCTGTGTGTGAAAACTTCTGTGTCTAGAACCTGCTTTGTGTGTAAAAGTGTTTGTGTGTAAAAGCGTCTGTGTGTAAAAGCTGCTCTGTGCAGAAGCGTTTCTGTGTAAAAGCTTCTTGTGTAAAAGCTGCTCTGTGTAAAGGCTTCTCTGCGTAAAAGCCTCTGTGTGTAAAAGGTCTCTGTGCAAAAGCTGCCCTATGTAAAAGCTTCTGTGTGTAAAGTGTAAAGGCTTTTGTGTCTAAAAGCTGCTCTCTGCAAAGGCTACCCTGTGTAAAAGCGTCTGTGCGTAAAAGTGCCTGTGTGTGAAAGTGTCTGTGTGGAAAGGCTTGTCTGTGTAAAAGCCTCCGTGCGTAAAAGCTGCTTCTGTGTGTAAAAGCGTCTGTGTGTAAAAGCTGTTCTGTGCGTAAAAGCATCTGTGTGCAAAACTGTTTGTGTGTAAAGGCTTCTCTGTCTAAATACTTCTGTGTGTAAAAGGTGCTTTGTGTAAACGCTGCTCTGTGTAAAGACTTTCCTGTGTAGAGGCTTCCCTGTGTAAAGGCTGTCTGTCTCTCTGTCTACATATCTAACTATCTACCTATCTATCTATGAATCTAACAATATATCTATCTATCTATCTATCTATCTACCTACCTATCCATCCATCAATCTACCTAGCTATCTATCTATCTATCTTTCTATCTATCTATCTATCTATCGATCTATCTGTCTCTCTATCTATCTATTGATTTTTCTATCTATCTATCTATCTATCTATCTCTATCTATCTATCTATCTATCTCTATCTATCTATCTATCTATCTATCTATTTATTCATCTAATCTATCTATCTATCTTTCTTTCTATCTATCTACCTATCTATCTACCTATCTATGTGTCTATCTAGCTATCTATCCATCTATCTATCTATCTATGTATGTACCTATCTTGCTATCCACCTACCTCTTCCCTATCCAATCATCACCTGCTCCCACCATCCCAAGTCATCACCTTCGTCTCATAGCAATCGGAAGGCTTAACATGTGGGGTTTTCTTGTCCTTTTGATTGGATTCTTCATTTTTTTGAATTTGACGTGGTTGGTATAATTCATTTGTTTTTTACTGTTGCTCATCCACTCCTTCAGCCCAGTGACTGCCATTATTCCATCCCATTCAATTGGGTTCCATTCCATCCACCCATCCATCCATTAATTTATTCATTCATTCAACCATTAAATCATCCATACGCCGATTCATTCATCCACCCAACCATCCATCCAAACCATTCCATCTACTGCTGATGTGCCACAACAGCCCACCAGTGGTGTCTTCAGTCACAGACAGCACGATCAGGTAGTGATGACCGTCAACTTCCGCCACAGCTTTCCAAGTATTCACCTGCATGTCACATCATATTTGCATGTTTCAAAATTTGAATCAGAAAGCAGGGACACATTGTCGGAGTGAAAGCAGGTCAGCCCAGCCTTGTCGTTGAGGACCCCCGCAATCTTCTCTGTCGACACCATCACCTCATCCTGGCCTTTCTGGCCTTTCTTCTTGGCTTTCTTTCTGACCTGTTTGGCAAAATTCCTTCTTTATGGCATCGCAGCCTTTGCCCATGTACTCACAAGGTCTTCATGGCAGTTCCTCAGCTTGAATCGAGACCATCACAGCCATGAAGCGGATTTCATGTTGACAATGTTGAGCCTGCAGCCAGTTGTCTTAATAGCCTCGTCCTACTGTAAGAACCTCTCAATGTGGCCACACTGTTTGGGGCATAATAAAAAGCTTCTTAAAATTTTGAACCATCCACATAGATTTTGAAACATCCAAATGCCACGGCAGCGGCTTCATATCTGATGGAGATGTCTCTTGTACTGCGCCTGCCACGCGAGACGCTTCTTTGCAGATCCTCTTCAAGCGTCCCACGCCGCCCGCCTGCCATCTTTTCTGCTTTTGCTACGAAACTTTCCCGTTTTGCTCACTTCTGGTAAGGTGCAGAATCGACTGCACTTGCCGCACAAAACCACATCCTAACTTCAAAAAGTGGTCCAAGTTTCGCGACTGTTCTACCTTTTCGTGCGCCTTGATCTTCTTTCTTCTTCCTTTCTCTTCCCGGACTCTTCCCACCTCTGTTGCTGCATCTGTCGGTCAGTCGGAAGTTTGACTCCTAAACTTCCTTCGCTTAGAATATATAAGCTGAAAGGCCAGATAGAATGCCAGAAAAATGTCGTATATAATGTCAGATAACATGTCAGAAGATATTTCAAAGTATTATGATTATGTCAGATCGAATGCAAGGTAAAACGGCAGATAGAATGCAAGATTAAACGTCACGTAGAATGCAAGATAGATGTCAAATTGACTGCAAAATAGGGTGCCATAATATATAACAGGTACACACTGAAACAAAATAGATTTCAAATGAAATGTCAAAGAAGTCAAATAAAATGCCGATAGATGTCAGTTGGTGTGGATCACTCGAAGAGAGTAATTTCTTGAAATTGGGCCAGCATTGAGCCATTGGTGCAACAGCACATACAACATATACATAGGTGGTTGAAGATGTGCTCTGCTTCTTTGCCCCTCTTTCACATAACTCTTTCAAAGTTGGTCAACATTTTTGGGTTTGGTAAAGCCAGCAGAATTTGCTCTTGGTTCTTGATGTTCTTGTTCACATCCAAGGAGAAACTCAAAACTCTTGTTCCTATGCCCAGCTGCTTGCACTGGTCCCCACAGAGCATTGGCGCATGACCATGAAACGTTTGGGGCGGGACCGTGCTGTTCCTCCGACCGGTCCTGTGTCAAAGGACGGTGTGAAACCTGCAAGTCAGCAGGGCCGCGGCCACCAAAGCCACCACGGCCCCCATGGCCACGGTGGCCACCATGGCCACCATGGCCGGGACTTGGCGGAGACCCCACCAGACTTAAGACTTGCCCTCGCTGGCCTGGCTGGCCGCCCTGGACCTGGAGCGCTGGCTGATTCTGAGTTGGGGCATCCCTTTCAGAATGAACCCAACGCCCAAGAGGCCCATGAGGTTCACCGCTTGGGGGCGCCGAGTCCCTCCAGTGACGCTGGGAAAGCTGTTTCGTTTGCAGGCGTATTTGGCCAGGATGTGGCAGGGTCTTTCAAAATTCTTACTAAATGATTTTGAATGTATTCGATATCAGCGCATGGTGCTTGAATGTTTCTGATTGTTTCCTGCATGTCATGCCTATTGAGCAACTTGTGTATAGAATTGTTGGGTCCATGTGGTTGCCAGCTGCTTTCCAAGCCATTCCCATTTTCGCGCGCAGGAAATGGCAGATGGACAACAATCGGCCCCATGTTTTGCCGCAACCTTTTTCACCGACGATATCGACGATGCTTCAGTCGTGAGTACTTTTTCTGCCAGCAGCAATGGCCAGTTGGAAAGGACGCCTACATCTATGACGGGCGAGACGGCTGCGAAAGCAGGTTTTCAAGGATTGGTTTTGTCGGCCGAGCATACCAATATTTGGCGACTTGGTCACCAAAGTGGACAAACCAAACTGGGTAGATTCATCAATTCCCGACTGAAGATCCAGCCAGGCCCTCATCAAGGGGCTATGGAAAGCATCGCATTGTATTTAGCCCTTTCCTCGCTGGTGGGTCTTAGCCATTGCTTTAGTTCCTCCGAGCCTTACTCGGATCAAACAAACATGACTATAGTAAGTTCTGCCAGCCAATGTGAAATACGGATGTCCCCGAATCACTTGGGATCCCCATCCAAACAAGAGGTGCAAAAAGTATCTCAGTGTGTTCGTACCAGTGTCTTCTATCTCTTGTTTAATGTTTTTCCAGTTTGTAACATTCGGCGCACCGAGGAATCCCCCCACACAGGCGACAAAACCCTGCCGTTCTTTGAAAGCGCTGACGCCGGGTGCAGCGGCCCGCAGCGCGCGGGACGCCACACCACCAACAGCACAGAGGAGACACAGGCAGGACAGGCACGACAAGCATCACACACAGTCGCACGGCATTGCGTGGGGATGGGGGGCGCCAACACCTTGGGATCCATGATCCATGTTGGATGTTGGGGACCCGCCCTTTGAAATTTAAAGAACGTCGCACCAAGAAACGAAAGTAGATGCTTGAATGCTGTGTAAGTTTTGGTCTGCAAGCGGCATGTTGCGAAGAAGAGACCATTTCAATAAACCCAGTAAAGGTACATGGCCTTTGTTTTGGCCCCCCAAAGGCAAGGGATGAGTTCGGCCACTAGTACACTTCATACGAAATTGACCCGGAACCAGAGTGCTGGAGATTTGGGCCCATTCCTCCGTCCAGCAAGGGCAGTGGGTGGGTATCTTTGAACAAGAAGTGCTTTTCCAACTGCGGATATATGGAACAAAGTGCCAAAAATTAGAGCAGATTAATCCGGAGAGGTTTGCAACGTTTGTTCTTATCCTAGTGGTGATGTCTGCAATTCTCTTCAGACGATACCGTTGAGTACTTAAGTACTTTGTGTACTCAATGAATGAATAAGGGCACGAAAAAAACACTGATTCCCAGGAACATTGAAAAACCAAGGCGCTAAATGCAACTGAACAGCCACCAAAGAACTCCTGCAAAGACCACCATGTCACTTATATAGCATGGCTGGGATTCTCCATGTCAGCTATAGGATCCTCCGCCGACGGCCAAAGCTGCCTATCAGCCCTGGCTTGGAGAATGTGACTTGGTTCACCAGAGGGCCACCTAAGGTCACCAGCAAGAAAGAAGATGTTAATGCAGCCGAAGGCAAACGTCAAATTAAATCATCAATGGTTTTGGGATATCACTACCATGGAAGCATACATACTAATTTTCTTCAAATGGCATAGAAAAATATCACAAAGTATCACAAAGTATCACAAAGCAGCATGGTGTGTAAAGATGCAAAATCAAATGACCAGAGAACCCCACATGTCAACTTCTTGCGACAAGTACCCAATAGGTTGGGAAAATGAGGACGGGAATGCGGGAAAGCGAAAGGAGAAAGTACAAGACGGATCGGTACAAAAGACGCTGTGAGAAAGGGTACCTTTTGTATGCATGCATGGGCATGAATGTCATCAGTTGCGTGAGAGGGTGTTGGGTGACAGAGTTGCGTAAGACAATGTTGTGCGCGACGTTGATGCTGTGAGAGAGCTGTGTTTGATAGGGTTGTTTGTGCCAAGGCTGCATGCGACAATGCCGCGCATCACGGAGTTGTATGTGACAATAATGACAGTGTTGTTTATGACAAGGCCGTAGTTGGCAATGTTGTGTTGTTCTTTGTACTGCACTCGAGGGCTTGCACTAAAGAATCGAACCCTCTCTAAATTCACCTTCCCTCGGGGATGTTGCTGTATGGCTAACACTGTTTGCAAAATGCGGTGCTCAACGGTGAGTGATGGGTGTTTCCTCTTGTGTGGAACTGCACGCCTGTGCTCCTGTTGACTTACCAGCCTGTGGGTAACTTCCAAGGTTTGTTATCCTCTCTATTGGGCACTTGGATAGTGCTGTTTTATGGGTGGGCTTGACCTTGCCTGGTGGTTGAAGTTCTTTTCCTCGTGTTTAGCTGCTATGTTGCGCGAGCGACACCAGGTGGGTTTGGGTCCTAATTTTGCGCGTGCTGATACTGCTCCCCGTACAGTTGTGAGCCAGTGGGGGTCGGGCCGGATTGGTGTCGAGAAAAGGACAGGGAAATTTACCCAAGAAAGTTTTTGATAGCACCTTTAATTGCACTTGTAAATAATTCTTGGCTGTCATTTCTTCCGCCGGCATACGCGCAAAACTGTACTCAGACACGCCTGGCGGTAACGCCTATGGCAACCAAGTCTCAACTGCCGGGTAAGTCGGTGCCAGACGACCTTCATTATAAACACCCATCTTGCTTTCGCCACCCACGATCTGTATCCAAAAACAAACATGCCGGTCGAGATGAACTACTGACTTGCTGCTATCCCTGAAGAGGATCAACAATGAGAAAGGATATCAAATAAGCTTCGGTGGTATCCTCAACAGCCGCAACGTTTTATTTTTACAAATCTTTCTGAAACGTGCTGCGAAGCCAAGCGCTGGAAACCTTGTTGAACCTGTTGGAACCTGTCCTGGCCCTGCACTAAAGATTCCCAAAACCTTCTCCGTGACCTTCTCCGCAACCTTCTCCGGAACCCGTTGAACCTGACTTGGCTTTGCACCAAGGCTTCCTGAGAGCTTCTGCGGAACGTTCTCCGGAACCCTGCTGAACCGCTGAACCTGACCTGGCTCTGCACCAAAGCCTCCCGGAACCTTCTCCGGAACCTTGAACGTGACCTAGCTCTGCACCAACGCCTCCCAGACCTTCTCCGGAACCTTCACCGGAACCTGACTTGGCTTTGCACCAAGGCTTCCTAGAACCTTCTCCGGAACCTTCTCCGGAACCCTGTTGACCTTGACCTGGCTCTGCACCGAAGGCTCCCAGACCTTCTCCGGAACCCTCTCCGGCGCCCTGTTGAACCTGACCTTCCCCGCCACCTTCTCCGCCCCCCTCTTGCACCGGACCTCCCTGTCTGTGCGCC
>Ga0126342_10018899_pt1 | contig 11770 bp, 11 predicted proteins | sample Cyp1metagenome_FD_92528 | JGI IMG/M metagenome (GOLD analysis project Ga0126342, IMG submission 92528) | Coral microbial communities from Lord Howe Island, Old Settlement Bay, Australia - Cyphastrea 1 metagenome | ecosystem: Host-associated > Invertebrates > Cnidaria > Coral ... | reverse complement strand
TTGCCAGCTCCTTAGGGTTGTTGCAACGATTGCACATGTCCCTGTGCGCAAAATTCACATTGCCACAGCTTCCACATGCCCAATTCCCATCTACACCGGCAACCGGACGGCCACGCTTCTGCGTTGGCTGCTCCCATGTTTGCTGACCCCCGGGTGGCTGCTCCCAGGTTGCCAGCTCCTTAGGGTTGTTGCAACGATTGCACATGTCCCTGTGCGCAAAATTCACATTGCCACAGCTTCCACATGCCCAATTCCCATCTACACCGGCAACAGGAGGGCCACGCTTCTGCGTTGGCTGCTCCCATGTTGGCTGCCCGGAAACTGTCGCGGGGTACTGCGGCTTTGGCGATTGGCATAAATTGCAAGCATCCCTAGTGGCAAAGTTGACGTTGCCGCAGGCTGTGCACTCCCAGTTGCCGTCGACACCCGCAACAGGAGGGCCGCGTTTCGGCCCACCGTGACCCTGTCCGTTTTTGCTCATCGCAGGCCAAGTCTTGTCATACATCGGCTTGGGCATTGCACAACCTGGGAGCCCAGATCACATGGCCAGGATTTCCGGTGAGTGGTCGACCCCAGTAGGTAAACACCTCCTACTCGGCTCCACATCTCAAAGAGAAACCTCTAAACGGCCAAGACGCGATTGCAGGCATCGCGGCTGGCAAAGTTGACGTTGTTGCACCTGAGCAACTAAGATCTACCCTCTGGTTATTTAACATAGCCATGGAAAATCCCTTGTAAATGATGGTATTAATGGGAAAATCATCTATAAATGGGCCATTTTCCATGGCCATGTTAAATAACCAGAGGGTAATGGAAATTTCTTCCAGTGGTGATGCTGCTGAAACCGCGCTTGGGTGGATTTCCAGTGGTGATATTTTCATGGCTGCAACCATGGCTGAAGCTTTCCCAGCTTGGGATGATGCACTTATTGGCACTCAGGCACTTGAGTCACTTATTCAGCCACGTATTTTCACTCAATATATAGAGAACAACCTGCCAACTGGATACCTATTTAGCCTATTCAAATCAATCAAACAAATAAACCCGCAGTACAGTATTGCCTCCCTACCTTCCAGAAAATTTGATCCTGATCTGTTTTTTTGGGATTTGGCTGACACCGCAAAAACAAGACCCTACAAAGACATGCCCCCCTGGAACAACCTATAGGAAGTGAAAATCGGCAAATGATTGTCCTGTTTCCCTAAATGGCCTTGGTATCCATGATTGACAATTGATCGAACCAGGCTCACTAGGCTGTAAATTTTACTTAGCGTCCTGGCGTCCTGGCGGAGTTTCCTGCATAGTATCTACGGGTTTCCAAAAAATTGGGGTACTCGGTTTTCACCACGGGTTTTTCCCATCAAAGCATCACCACTTTTCGATTTTGTGGTCCCAGGTCCCCCAGGACCCTCACGAGCTGCATGCCCAACATCCATCCACTCCAGCTACGGGCGCGGGCATGGCGCAGTTTCGGGGCCCGAAATTTCTGGATGCCGAACTTTCCATACAGCCATCCCCCACTTCATATGGCCCCACTTCGCAGCAAGCTCTGATTCTTGGTGTCTTTCTGGGAACAGGATGTCTCTTGCAGTGTAGGCCACAACACTGAACAAAGTACTACTGGGCCAAAAAACACCAGGCCGGCTACGCAAAACTGCCAAACGTCATATGCAAATGGCCGAAACACGATGGACATTCCATGATATTCCGGTTACTTCCCATTTTGAAGCTTTGGGCAGTTTTCCGACAATCCAAGTGCCCCCTAACGGTTTTTCGTGTTCGGCCGCTAGATGCCGTTGGCATTTTGAAAAAGATGCTGGATCTGCAAAACAAGCTCTCAGCCTCCAGCGCTGCTTTTTTGTACCAAGCTGAGTTTTGGCATGGGCAGATTCTTCGCATTCTTTGGCCACAGTCCCCCATTGGACCAAGGAAAAAAAGCAGCAGTGGCCAACCTTGGACCGCCTGCCTAGGGGCGAACTGGGCCTGGGTTCCATTTCGAAAAACCCTGCTATGCTGCTATGTATACAGATGACACCCCACGGGTTGTGCATCTCCAGGGCATTATGTATACAGATGACACCCCACGGGTTGTGCATCTTCAGGGCAAAATTTACATATGAAATAATGTGGTTAAAACAATCATAAACCATCCCCAACATCACCATTTTTATGGGTGCTATAAACCATCAAACATGTGGTGGTTGATGACATTGTTTTACCATGTTTTACCCACAGAAAACAGCCATGCCGCAATGCCTAATTGCCAAAGCCTTGGCGAAGAAGCTTCGCTCCACCAGCTTTTTAGACTTTTAATCATTCACAAACCAAAAGTGTAAATTGTCTGCTTCACGGCTTCTGCGCGATGATCTGCCAACTAGTAGTGAACAAACCCATCCTGAGATTCGTCGGTTCCGGTTCACCCATGGGAAAATCACGAGGGAGTCACCGAAAGACACCAATTTACTAAGAACACACAACGATGAATTTAGGTCGAAATGCCAGTGTTTCTGCATGTTTCTCGATGTTTCTGGTGATTTTTTCCCTGAAATCAATCAATCAATCCACTCCAACTTGCCAGATACCCTCTGGCAAACTAAGATGACTACGGAAAATCACCACTTTTCAAAGGTAAAATCAACTTTTTAGATGGGCCATGTTCAATAGCAACCTGTTAGTTTACAGCCAGAGCCAGGCATCTTGTCTGCTTCAACGAAGGCCTCACCATCCTTTGTCAAACGCTCGAAGAGGGTCATGAAATGCTGTGGGATCAAGCGCAGCCTTGGGCATCTGGCTGCGAAATCATAACAGATGTAGATGTGGGAGCAAATATCTATACACATCTATATCTATATCTAAATCTATATCTAAATCTATATCAATATCTATATCTATATATATATATATGTTCATAATTATACAATATGCATTTATATATATATACACTTAAAATCTGTATAATTATGGTAAATGATATAGTTCATATGTCACTACCTTGGAATCTTTTGGCCCACAATGGGCATGATTTCCCGAAAATGAAAACCCCATCCGTCCAAGGTTCGATCGCAGTGAACTCAGTGCGAAAAATTGACCCAGATGTATGAGCCGATTTATGTAATGTGGGTCCAATTGGTTGTTCTTTTGGTAGAAATAGAGGGGCCGGTTTGGTATACCATCTGAATCATCTGGTAAACATACAAAAAACTATGGAAAATCACCATGCTATTAATGGGTAAATCCACTATTTCAATGGCCATTTTCAATAGCTATGTAAACGTTTACCAGAGGGTAATGTGGGTCAAACAATGTCATAAACCACCCATGACTGGGGGATGGTTTATGACATTGTTGGACCCACATTTCATACATAGCTGGGGTATGCAAAACCTCCAGACTCAGCTAGATCGAATCTGCAGATTTCATGAGAAGTACTCTCCAGCAAATTAACATTGACCCTGCCAGTCATCGGGGTTGGAAGATGAGTTTCCACCAGAGGATAAATGAGAGATCCAGCCCCTGAAACCCAGAGATGTTTTGTCCCAGATGACTTGGTGAGGATGGATAAGACCCATCGAATGCGGGTGAAGAAGAAGTCCGCCTTTTCAATCAGAGGATACCTTGGCTGCAGCTGGAGATACCGTTGCTGGTGAAAAGAAGGGAACCGGGATCGCAGGTCCGATGTTTGAAAATGGATGTGTTCTGCGATGTGGTTTTTTTGGATGTTTTATGGGATAAAAAAAGGCCACTTAATAAGTTTGGGATATTTCTTTTATGGGACATTGAAGCCACTTGATATGATGTTGGGGATATTTTTCGGTGTGTCTTAAAACTGCTGTGCTTCATAGTATGAAGCAACGATGGAATGGGGCAGACCATTCCCAGACAAATCAATGTTCAATCAAATCTCTCTCCTGCAAATTGACGTTTAAAAAACCTGGTTCTGCGAGAAATCGCAGTAAGAACTATCAATGGCTTTTAGGTTGCCAAAGTTTTTATCTAAACCAATTTTCCAAGCCACTTTGTGGATGGATTATGATGGATTGTTTGGAGATGTTTGGAGTCGCTCCCATTAAAACTGCAATCAATTTTAAGTTGGCTAGTAAATATCATGGTCCCAACTAAAATTGCTGGATTTTTTTTTCTGGCTTGTAGATTATCACCCTTTGTTTCCGCTTCAATCCATTTTTTTTCTGACAGAGTTTCATCATGTTTCATCCCTGGGTTTTTTCATCATCAAATCATCAGATGCTAAAAAAAAATCCTCCCACATTCACCCACGATATCACCCAGATACTGGTGTCCACCCACAGAGGCATCTGCACTCAGCAAGATCTTGAATCCGGCCTCAGTTCCGCTTCTGTTCCGCGTTGAGTTGAACCGAACCCACTCGCAGCCGTGCCTATGAAAAATGCCGAGACATGCCGGGATATGCCGAGAAATCTCAATGGTGAAGTGGACTTAGGGATATCCAATGTGATAAACTCAATAATGAACCATCCCCAATATTACAACAACTAGTGGTAAAGATTCTCAGCTTTATAATCTTTATATAGTTTTATGCCATTGGTTTTTTTTGTCACATTATGGCAAATCACAGTTCACCTAAAATGATTTCAAATGACCATATGCCAGAAATTGGCATACTATGAGCCACACACACATATATATATATATACAGTATATACAGTATATGTGTGTGTGTGTGATGTAAGGTATGGTATGATATGTATGACCAGACAAGTCGTCATAACATGGAGATGCAAATATCATGGCCCAGGACAGGCGGACAGCAGCTGCTCCAGCTCTTCCACCCATGGCTGACCAAAATCACATGGCTAATGCCACATAGCTGACATCAAAATCACATGGGACTGCAAAACAATATAAACAATGTACCATCTCCGGAAAAAAAAATGAAAAACCCTGAAACACGTTTTTTTCACGAAATTCAATGTCAACCCTTCAATGAATAAAGCCTGAGCTGTTTTTTATTGGCGGTGTACCATTGAATCCATTTTTTGTATCAAATGATCACTAATATCATTCATATATATGTATATCATATGTATTATATCACATGTATTATATCATACATACTTATCACTATTGGCAGAGTACCTGCCTAATAAACCATGGTTCATTATTTGGGTTTTGACATTTTCTCCTCCAACGGGCTAGATAAACAGTCAAGCTGGAGCATATTTTCCACATTGGGGACCATCAAAAAATGCGGCTGTTTAGTATGAATGGGGGAGGGGATACATGATCTTCATGGGAAAAAAGCTTCCCAGTTTCCATCCAAGTGACTTTCTCTAGAGGCTCGGTAAAGTCGGTGGGTTTGGGTGTCCACACTGCGCCCAACACAGGTTTCACCTACAGGACCATGCGGGACCATGGTGAGTTCATTGATTTCAACTATACCAATCTCACGTTTGAGGTTCCCCGCTTTTAGACACGCTCACACTGATTTCAGGGAAAATATCATGTTGATTCGGGTTTTTGTTGGATAGTGAATGCAGAATTTTGGAATTCCGGCGGGAATGCAATCTTGCGGGCGGTCGGACAATTAAAAAGAATCAAAGTAACTAAACCAAAGAATTGACTGCTTGGCTGCATTGTTCAAATGAAAGGTTCCCAAGGAAAAGCGATGTTCATATTCCAACTATGGACAGCTTTCGGCTTCAGAACACCATGATCCAGCTGACAACTTCTGGGATCCTGAACCCCAAATCTCGGCCTTCAACAAAAGTTCGTTGTGCTTGGCATCCGACGCGTTGTACGCGGGAAGCTGCACATAGTCCAAAAAGCTGAGCTTGGCACCAGGCTTTAGGACTCGGTACATCTCCTGGGCGATGTGTCAAAAAATGCTGAAACTGGGGCTGGCTGAAACTGACAGAGCCCGAAAATTCCCCCGGAACTCATCAGGATGTTTCCCTCTGGTAAACTAACATAGCTATGGAAAATCATCATTTTTTGTGGGAAAACTCACTATAAATGGTGATTTTCCATAGCTATGTTAGTTTACCAGAGGGTTGATTTGATGGAAATCTTTGGGTGCCCATGTTCCATAATGTTCCCTCCGCAGCCTGGGAACTAATAGTTCTCTACACATGAAATGTGTAAGCGCTTCGCAAGCGCGAGTGTTTCATGTTTTTCTCCATGCAAAAAGCTTCCACATTTGCTTTATCTGAAAATAGTGTACTCCAAAATCTTGTGACTATAAATCTGGTGGTGAAATCAGATTTCCAGAATTTTTCAGAAATATTTCCCAATTCTTCACTTGCCATTTTCACGGTGGTATACCCCATGGGCTCCACCCTCTGAGTTCGATGATGGTATACCCCTGCCTAGGCTGCCAGAGCCTGCCTAGGCACAACATCTTTGGGTAGAGCCCCAGTTAACAAACCAGGAGTAACTATCAAGGTCCAAACACTTGGGGCTCCAGGAAACGCTCGTTCCATGATGTGTTCCCTATCATTTTCATTCATTTTCCAGGGAAAAACCGTAGTTTACCATCTGAAACCAAGGTATTTTCCAACAAAAGACCCCTGGAAATCTCTCCCTCGGCTCGGTTCCTTGAAGAGCTTTACGGGGTCCACCGTGTAGGTCAAAACCTGTACCTGGTACAGGGCATCAAAGGTCTCGTCTTCAAAAGGCAGGGGGTCGTTGTAGTTGCCATGGACGAAGTTCAAACGATGATTCATCTCGGTGATGTTGGCATACCTGGGCCACAACGCTGGCAAACATCATGGAAAAAACCGGGTGCTAAATTCTATGCAGTGGGTAAACTGCACGAACTCAATCTGAGTCCAATGACTTCCTGGGTTTATTATCGAACTCCATGACAATATTAATGAAAATATTAGCGTCACCTTCTTAGCTAAGGGAACGTTGCTGGAACAGCCACATAAGTTGGGATAACTACCACAAAAAAATGGGGAAAAATGCGCGCCCCGAATGCACTATTGACCTGGATATAATTCAGATTTCCACTGAAAAATCCACTTGAGAGGGTGATTTTCCAGACTAAGCATCATCCCAATCACATCTTGTCAAAGAATGATGTCGCCGAAAAATGCCCTGAAAAATATCACGCCATGGAGGGTGCCATCACAATGTTTGAGTCCTATTCTGGTTGGTGGCATACCTACCCCTCTGAAAAATATTAGTCAGTTGGGATGATGACATTCCCAACTGAATGGAAAGTCATAAAAATTCCATGGTTCCAGTCACCACCAACCAGAAATATATCCAAATTCCCAAGATCTATGGCTAAAAATATGTGAAACCCATGTTGGTGCCATGGTCATCTATCCGATAATGAGAATCCACTACCAGCCTGGCCAAGCCTGGGACCATCCTCCTTTGATGAGTTGATTTTATCTTGGATGGCTTCAATTTTGGGAAATCTACAGGCCCGGGTGTTTTTTTTTACCATCAAATATTATACAGTTTTCCGCTGTCAAATTTCCCCCCCCAAAAAAAAATGATCTAATCCATCTCTTTTCACCGGCTACGAATCTGCAATTGTTCCATATTGTTCCTCCCCGCACTGCAGCAGTAGCAACTCTCTTGCCATCTTCAGCTGCGTGTGATCGATGTTGAGCCCGGTCACGTGTGCACCTGGCTCAACATCGACATGAAACCCGAAAAACATCCGCACTTCTCCAGCAATGGGAGTGAGAAACAAACTGCTTGAACATGTGGTTTTTAAAACCCCGGAGTACCATCAAAATGTGCTTCAAATCACATGGGAATTGTGATGATCCATTGGATCAATGAGAAAAGTGTCAAAGTCTCCCCCAAAATATGGGAGAAACCGCCGTAAATCATCACTGGACCAAAGGTAGAGAAGCCCATATATATGCCCTGAACTGCCCCGAGGTCAACTAACATGGACATAGAAAACCCACTTTTTTTCTCCGGAGGAAATGATTTCCTATATTTTTGCTGTTCCATGTTCATTTGCTGGTCGATAACACTGATCGGAAGTCCCTGAGTCGTTTGTATAACGTGGTTTAGAGCTATGGTTCCCAACCAGTTTCTAGTCTCGATTTCAAGAAAGATCCCCTGAATATCCCCCCGTGTGCACATGATATTTAAAAATCTTATTCAGCTATATAATGTCTGTATCTATACGATAACTATGTAACTATGAGCGCATAGCAACCCAAAAAAAAGACAGGAAACCGAAATCTCACTAAGATAGTGGCAAATGACTCTTCGCCACCTGTCTGGAGCTTGCCCAAAAAAAAAAGAAACAAAAGAACATCATACAGGATGGGGGCCCATACTTAGCTAAGTTGGTTTGCAAACCATTATACCCCCTCATTAACTAGTTCGATATATCTAAATTCAGCCACTGATAAAGCAACTGAACGCTATCTTGGAGATATAACTGGGTTGATGGGGGATATAACTATAGCTATTCATGTGCAGTACTTATTAGAGGCACTTACCCTTTGGATCCCTTTGGCAAATGCCTGGATCCGGAATTCAACAGTCCGGAATTCAACATGTTTATTGTATATATGATTAATATATATATATATCGATAATAACTATAACTATAACTATAGTAATGATAGTATATTATATATATTACATACATATAAATATAAATGTATATATATATATGTGCCTACCTCATATACACCTCATATCTCCATCCTTTGGGCGCAGGCTGCAGGTGGCCGCCTGAGTAGCTGGCGATGTGGTGCGCCACGCGTCCCCGGCCACAGCCAACGTCCAGGACCTTGGAGCTGGGGCCCAAGTCCAACTTGTCAGCCACCGCCTGACATCTGACACCGAGTTAACCGGGGGTTACAAGGTGGTGCCCCAGTTCGTTAGCTAAGTTGGTGAACATAACTCCAATAACTATGGTTTATGGCAGATATAACGAACTAGTTAATGGGGTTTATAAACCAACTTATAACTGGGGGGCACCATCCTGTATGGTTTTTTTAATCAGTTTTGTTGGGGTTGCTTCGGGTTTTATACATTTTTATACTGTGGTTTGATTGTTGGGGATTATAAGGCTTTATATATTTTATAATCGGGTTTTACGGTGTGTTGTGGTTTTATATGGATGTTACGCTGGTTTTATGGAGGGGTTATGGGGTTTAAGAGATTTAAAAAAAAAAAACTGATGAACATTGAGTTTAGGCATCTGAGGCATCTGAAAAATCGAAGAATGTGGCTTTCCACAAGCGGAAAAACATGGAAAACCCATCGGAAAAAATGGAGACACAGTCGGAAGTTCACCACAGAAATCCCCAACAAAATATCAAGTTGGCATTGAGTTTGGAAATCCGATTGGGATGAAAACTGATGATTGAGGTGAGTGATTCAAAGTTTCTTCGAATCAAACTATATCAAAATATACGATTCTCGGGTATCCGGATGTATCCGGTACGTCATGTTCTACTTGACCCATTCTGTGCGGACACCTCATGATGACAAGTGTGGGGGCGTTTGGGTTTTCATGTTCATTGTTGTTCATTGTTAAGGTGGCTTCTGAGGCCCCCAATGTTTTTTCACCATTTCCAATGGGAAAAATGTTGGACTTTGCTTCTGAGACCACCCTTTAAGAGTTTCTCCAAGATGCTGATTTCTCAGTAAACCCCCAAATTTTCGATGTGGAAGCCTCACCATGAATCTAGATCCTCCGGCTTGAAAACCCCATGGCTTTTCATAGCTTTTCATGGGTTTTCATGAGTTTTTCCTATCGGCTCAACCCAGCCCTTTTTCGGCTCAAGCAGCAGAAAAAACAGCAAAAAAAAAACCATGCGACCGCCTTCTCTTCCCAGATCACTTGGTTTTGGAAAATGCCGAGCTGAGGATCCTCAATGCAAAAAGCGACCGGTGGCATGGCATCAGCACCAGAGGCTTCTTTCCATCTCCCGGGGTCTCTCAATGGATTGGCTTGAGGATTAGAAAACCGATGAAAACCCCCCCCAGTAAAACCAGGTTAAAACCCCCATAAAACCACCACAAAAGACCATAAAACCCTTCTCATTGATTGCTTTTTTTTTTTAAATGGTTTTCCGAAGATTTTCCCAAGAAAACCACTCCATTGAGGATGAGAATCTGGAGCTTCATCGAACTAACAAAAGCGCCCAGCGTAACGTGGCTCAAACGTGGCAAGGTCAGCGGTGCATATAAAGGTATGGGACAATCATCCAACTATTAAACCACCACCAAATTATATATTGTTATTCCCATACGTGGTGCCCCATAGTTAGCTAAGTTGGTTTATAACTCCAATAACTATGGTTTATGGCAGATATAACTATAAGAGTTAATGGGGTTTATAAACCAACTTATAACTGGGGGGCACCATCCTGTACCTATACCTATGAGTTTCCATTGACCATCCAATCTCATGCAGGCTATAGGTTTCTTATAAATTTACTTGGATGAAATTCCCTATCGATTAAAGGTTTTTTTTGGGAGGGATTGAATCCTCCAAGTCCAGAAAAATCGTGACAGGGCTCCATCACAGGCGGGATGTACATCTTTTCCACCTCCCCCACGGCGCAGAGATGGTTCAGCACCTTCACCGGCTTCGCTGCATTTCGGCCATGTTGAAAAAACCAGTGTGGCAGGAGGGAACAAAACATCCATAGACCAGCAATTTTGGGGTACCTATGTACCAGGCTTTTGACCCACCAATTAATGGATATTGATGGTGTGGTCTTTCAGACATGGCAGGAATATGCAGGAATGCACATTCCTGACATCAACACGACAACAAAACCATACGGATCTCAACAGTCCAAAAGAGTCTGGAAGAAGGAGCTCATCCGGAGCTCCTAAGACTAAGAAAGGCTTGGTTGGAAAAGCAGATAACCAGGGCCACCCCGGAAATCAAATGATTTTTGTCAGTCTCTTGGCTAGCAAGCAGCTGCATGTGGTATGGAAAAAATATGAAAAATACGCAGTGAGGATGGCAAGTTATAGGTTGCAGCCTCACAAATTGTTGAGTTTCTAGATGTTTCTAGATGTTTCTAGATGTTCCTAGGCACGGTAATGTGCTAAACATTAAACCCAATTAACCAACCCCAAAATCACCACAAATAGGTGTGAAACCATCTCATTTTTTAATGGCAGGATTTCCCACAACAAACCTGGAAGCCGCCAAAGATCCACACCTTATAGTAGTTCACCGTGTTCTCTGCTTCCCTGTTCTTCCCCGTCACGTGTTCCTGACTAAAAAGTTTGTAGGAGTCCAAGAACTCACTGACATGCTCCTCTGGCAAGGTGTAAATGGCTTTCAGAGCTGTAAGCGATGTCCTCGGAACAGCAGCGGCAGTAGCTGGGATGTTGTTACACCGGGAGCTGGGAAGAAAGCGGCCCCGGGAAAGAAGGGGACCTTCCAAGCCGTAGAGAAATCATGGTAAATCTGCGTGTTGGAGATCTGGGGAGGTCAATCCCTCACTTGCGCACATGCACACATACTTGCCTGTCACTTGCGTAGATACTATCCACCCACTGAGCCCTACAAAGCAATCGGCAACACGCTAAATCATTATTTAAATCTTCCCCCCTCTGCCCTACAAAGCAATCGGCAACACGCTAAATCATTATTAAAATTTGCCCCCCCTCTGCCCTACAAAGATATGGCCTGCATGCAAAGTCATGATTTAAATCTTCCCCCCCTCTGCCCTACAAAGCAATGGCCTACGTGCAAAGTCATTATTTAAATCTGCCCCCCCTCTGCCCTACAAAGCAATAGCCTACATGCAAAGTCATTATTTAAATCTTGTCCCCC
>Ga0126342_10018898_pt1 | contig 11771 bp, 10 predicted proteins | sample Cyp1metagenome_FD_92528 | JGI IMG/M metagenome (GOLD analysis project Ga0126342, IMG submission 92528) | Coral microbial communities from Lord Howe Island, Old Settlement Bay, Australia - Cyphastrea 1 metagenome | ecosystem: Host-associated > Invertebrates > Cnidaria > Coral ... | reverse complement strand
TTTTTCCGCCAGATTTGGCGAAAAAAACTCAAGTTTGGACATTGTCAAAACATTCAATGATCAATTGCATCTGAAAACATGATATGAAGTCTACTTGTGAACAACCACATTTTATATGAAAAAGCACAGTAACATCAACACCATGACTACAAGAACAACAAACGGCTGCGGATACTCATCACATGTAGTCACAGTCGACCTTGTTCCAAGCCGGGCAAACCCCCCCGGCGGAGCCAACATGTTGCAACCTCATTTTTTCCTCATCCAAGTATCACTCCAATTCTTCAGCGGTACTTTACAGAAATCTTTTGAAATCTTCACAAACCCAGGTGGCTGCTGGGTCCCTGATTGTAGAATTGTAGCCAGTGGCTCCATTTCACTGCCAAGGCTTTGGGTTTTTGGGCTACCTGCAGAACTTTTGGAGTCGCTGGTGCCCAAACAGGCCGCAGCATTAGGAGCTGAGCTAAGGCTCAAACAGGATCCACAATTTTTTTTTGGTCGTCTGTCATGGTGGCAGGCCTCGAATGAGCCTCGTGATCACCTGGTTGAAGCCTTTGAGGATTTGGATGTAACCTGCAAGAATTGAGGGGAAAGCCCGTGCAGTATACATGTTTCTACAGTCTATAACCATCATACCCTCAAAATTGCCACCTAAATGGGAAGAATTTGGAAAACACGTTGGAAAACACGATGAGAAACTGCTGGAATTGGGGGTACAACCCCCGAGATAGATCCTCGATGGAGCCGGCGAGGACCTAGTCGGAAACGACGGAGGCCCTCTGCGGGCAGCTTTGGAAGTACGGAGGCCTGCTAGGTCGTAGGAGGTGGGAAGATGACCATGATCCACTTGGAGGAATCCACTGGTAAGGCTTAAAAAAAAGCTGTTCCCATGAAGCAAATCCAAGCAATTGAACAACCAAAGCTTTTGGGGAGGTGAGATCCGTGACCAGAAGCATACTGTTGTAGTCAATTTAAAATATAGTTCACTGCTTTAAAAAACTGGTGTTTCTTCTCTACTTGAAGGGATGATGCTTGACTAAATCGATCCAGAAGGACTGCAGGCCAAAGGCCACAGTTTTTTTTATTTTTATCAAGACTTGCGAAACCTTGCGAAACCATATCGACTGTTATCGAGGCGGGACACGGTGGGATAGGTCAAAAGCTAGGACCAAGGGATCAACCATTTTTAGTTACCCAAGTTTGAACCATGCAACAACAATGTATCTTGCGACTCTTTGATGTCCACGAAGTCTCAGAAGATTAATAATGTGACCTTGGCTGTGGAGGAAGAGGGAAGAAGCGTTGCATCTCTTGACCAGTTACCACTTGGGGCACTTGAACATGTCCAAACGTATCAAAAAGTCTGATGCGTTGGTTTACTTGAAATCTTGAAAAGTAAAATTTGATGGATGTTTGCCTTTTGCTGGATGTGGATAGATATCTAATTCTGAAGTTCCGTTCCTTTCATCTCAAGCGCTGTAGCAACTTAGCAAGGGACACCATGCATAGATAAATTGCCGACGGTATATACATATCTATTGTGTATATATGTAATATATACACATATTGCAGTGGCTTATATTGAATATACTCGAAATTTCTGTGAGATGATCACCAGGTCACCAGGTTCATCCCGCTTATTCATCCTGGTTGCTAATCATCACCGTTGCCAATACAAGATGCATGGTGAGCCAACGCTAGAAGCATTGGGAAGGCGAGATGGGTTAGCGACATGCTCTGGATCCAGATGGGACATCCAAGGTATATCCAACTCAAGACCAGACGAGACCAGACCAGACGCTGCCATGCCATGCATGCCGCCATGGATCGTTCTCGATCGGTGTGGCCATGGTCTACAAGCTACTCTAAGGCGCGTGGCACCGCTGCAAGAATCGGAGATGACCTACCATGATTTATGGGTCATCAGTCATCACCGGGAGAAATATGAGACATTCATAGAAGCTTCCATGAGAACTTCCAATTTTCGCAGATGAATATCCGCTGCATATCTGCATGGTCGGGTGGAGTAACGGCGGATCGGCCAGGGGATTCTGACTCCTTTGCGTGGAAGCAATGCCTTGCCAGAGGGCCAACAGGCAAGGGACCGCCTGGAGCAAAAGATAGATACTTCATGATACGTCGCAATGCACCAGATGTGATTTTTCCCATGGCTTTCTGCAGTACGAGATACTATAGAAGACCATGAGTGGTGAAAACCTCAACTGACCAGCACACACAGATTTTCCACATGGGCCAGTGGCAGTGGAGTGCTTGTTCACCATGTCGCCAGGCCGCAAAGAATCATGTCACAGGAGCCACCGCACCAAGTAGCAGTAGCTACTGGTGTTCTTTTTCCATCCCAGTTACTCAGCCATAGCATTTTTCGGTGATGGCGGTTATCCCACCTTTTCGAACAGAGTTGCGCAGGAGCCTTGCGAGAGAAGCTGGTGAAATACCGACATTACTTGGAGCTCAAAGCAGCAGAACGTTCCGTAGGTGAGGGAGGGATAGGGAGGGGGGTGTCACAGAGGTCGTTTTCATGAGTGAAGCGGATGTGTTCAGATCGGACAACCCCAAAACCATGGAGTGCGAATAGGATCCGTAGTCCCCAAGTAAAGGGTTACGAGAAAGAGGTCCGAGGACCGTGACCAACCCGCAATGGTCCGGTTCACCAAGATTGAGAACTTACCAGGCAGATTGCCCCCGAAAGGATCCGAAAGGATCCGAAAGGATTGCAAGATTCAGATGGTTTTTGCATGTTTTTGGTGGACCATTTGCAGACAAGACTTGCTCTGAAGCCCTTCACAACTGAATCACTTGGTGTGGCTATACCGTTGACTTCCAGCTTCCTAAGCTTGGGATATCCAGGACCCAGTTTTTTTATTTAAAGGATTTTCACATCCCAGGAGACCCATACCTTCAAGCTTTCTCGCTGGTGGCGCAAGGGTCTCAGCACCGGCACTGGACGCATTTTTGAAGAAATCCGTAGGTCAGAAATGTGCACCTTCGATACACAGATTGGTATATGCATATGTCTTTACACGTTTTTTCTCCCTCTCTTTGTTTATATATCATATATATATATTATTATTATATTTAATTATATATGATATTATATATAATATCACATATAGTATGATATATAGTATGATATATAATACTATATAAATATTATGTATATAATCTGTATATATATATATATAAATAATGTATGCAGCACATAGTAGTTGGATATGACTATACGATGTATACATACATTCACATATAGAATTACTGTATATAGACGTACATTTGGATACTGATACAGAGGATATGGATACACAGCGCCCCCTACCGCGGCAGGCCCAGAAGAGCCACGCCTGTCAAAGCGCTTCCCGCGCCACCCGCCTCGCCGCTACCGCGCCGCGCCGCGCCACGCCGGGTTTTTGTGAAGCGAGAGAAGCAAGCCACGCCGGGCAGTGCAAAGACCACAAGGCGTCGGAATGGATCCTGCGGTTGAGAATGAGATTATCTGCAAACGTACAGTGATGGAAAATCCACCGTGCATTCTGGGGATGGATGTCCCATAGCATCCATAGCATCCATAGCATCCATAGCTATGTTAGTTCCCTAGTTTTCCTCAAACATAGATGTGCCTCAAACAGGGAAGTACTGTAAATATAAGTGAATTTGCCGGACAAGAGTCCATACTATCCATACTTTAGTTTCAAGTGGGATCGGGGTCTGATTTGGACTTTTGGAAATGCCTAGTGCATTTAAGATTCTGTCGGTCGTGGATCGTCCCAACCTTCGTTTCCGGTTGGATGGTCCCTGAATTCTTGAATTTATTGTGCCCCACAATCATAACAGCCACAGCTCGCTTGGATATCAGTTGGATCTGCAGCAACAGTAGGTACTCTGCACATGATATAATCTAGACATAATCATACAAAAGTCCATAGTAGATGATCACATAGATCATTAATGATTCAATAAATTACAAACGGTGGCCAATCCATCAATCCATCAGAAAGGTTCTGCCATACCCCAGGCCCAGCACTCGCGAGACTCCTCTGCTAGAGGACCTGGCCGTAAACACTAAGGTCCCTTTTTGAAGCCATGGACTGAAGATATCCGAAGATATTTGAAGATATCAGAAGATATACATAGCTTTTACATCCTTTTATAACTTGTATACCACCATGGTTTGTCTTGTCCATTGTCCGACATGTGACCTTGGAACAGCTTTGATAAATACAACCCACCAGCTAGACCACCAAATGGAACCTGGATAGATGGCGTTCACGTGGTTTGAAACTTTGATACAGCTTCTATCAACTTCTATCAACTTCTATTTCCATCATTCTCCATTCCTCCTTCTAAGACACCACAGCTGTCAGAACTGGGCTTGATCAACATGTTCAATGTGACACCTTGTGACGTTGGGAGTCGACAGTGATCCCAGTACGTTCCTGTCATTCAAGACTTGAAGGTGGTAACCAGGTGGTAGAAACATCCTTCAGCGGTATGCTTCAGAGATCGATAAATATCCCAGTTTGGACTTCAATCATCACCTGAATGGATCGTGAGATGAATTTGCACAGCATGCCCACATCAAAACTTACTGGACCCCCAACATTCACTACCCACGGCCATATTTTGGAAGATCTTCCTGTTGAAACTGTGGGTTTCTCTGAAACTAGGCTTACCCCCCAAGTTCACCAGTTCATCATCGTTTTAATATGTTTTAACATGTTTTAATACATTTCGACCATTTTAACCAACATATTTACGAATTGGCCACATCAAAATAGGATAAGATTCATCATTTTCCTGCAGATTTCCAGGTTTTTCCCGGCATCTGCCAGGACCGGCCTTGGACCTGTGGAGCAGACCGAAGTCGATCCAAAGGCGGTGAAGAAAGCTGCGAAACGAAGAACACCCTCTATAGTCACTATAGTCAACTTGTTGATCTTGATTCTATTCGTGTATATTTATGGATGATTTGGGGGGTTTCCATAAATGGGGGTACCCTGTTAAAGCTGGATGGTTTATAATGGAAAATCCTATTTTAAATGGATGATTTGGGGGTACCTCTTCTTCAGGAAACCTCCATTTATGACATTGATGTTGTTTGCATCTTTGAACGTGCTATTGCTAGGGGAGAGAGAGAGAGAGAGAGAGGGAGAGCTCTTTTCCTTGCCATTTTTTGGATTAACCTAGAGGGAAAACCATCCAAGTTTGGGGTGAATACTGTTGAGCCAGATGTAAATAGGGTGAGCCTGGGGTCTGATTTGAATTGATCTCAGGTAAATTAGATTCAATTTCTGCTTAGGACGATCCTATCTTAAGCTTTTTTCGTGTAACGATTCCGCCAGGTTCAGGTGGGCATGGCAAAGACCTAAGGCGCAGCCATGGCCAGCAGGAAATCATCTTAGGACTCTCATCGGAAGCTCAAAACGAGAGCCTTGAGGCAAAGAAAAAAATATGCATATAATGTTTATAGTATATATATATATATAATATTATTCAACATGTATTCTATTACATTCATTTAGCTTATTCATTTAGTTTTTTTTTTTCAAAACGAGAAATCTTGTTTCATTTGTCAAAACTTTTGCATCTTGGGGTTGACCATCGGTTTCCAGGCTTTCAGCCGCTTCCCGCAATGTCAGATGTAGATAGGATCGGATCGGGCCAGGCCTGAACGAGAGAGTCCTTTGCAGGACACAACTGAGGGGTGAAATTTAGCCTCGTCGCAGGCTCGGATGTGAAGCTTGTGGCTAGGCATCCCTAGGGTCCCGGATCAAGATCGGAAGCATTGAGACATCTCTACTGGATCAAGATAAAGGAACATTGGATAACATTGGGTTATTTAGCACTATTTGGCTGCCTTGTGCTTTTTCACTGCAAATCTTTGAATAGATCCCAACTCAACCTCCAATGCAAGGGTCATTTGGGTTCCAGGTATGTAAATGTATATATATATATACTAAGGCCACGATATGAGCGGCATTGCCGTTAGGTGACGGGGCAAGAAAATTTGTGAAACACAGTATATATATATACACATATATTTACATACACAGATATATATATATATATATATAAATAATCCACAAGGAAGTAAAGTAGATGTCTAGTTGCCATGATTGTGATGATTGTTTTGTTTGTGTGCTTAGTGTACTTGTTGCATCTTTGTACCAATCTTGTCTCCTCCCAGTTCCAGGGTTTTCGAGGAGATTGGACAATGCCTTGAGCTTTGGAGCGACGCGCTGGGCTCGCACTTTGCAGCTCCGATGAAAGATGGCTTCTGCGATGATACTGTCATTGAATGTATTTCTATGCAAAATGCTGCAATGAAAAGTTGAAGACGTCTTCAGACTCAGGAATATCCCAAGTTTAGAATGTCTAAATATCAGAAAGGGCAGGGTTTGTTTTTTGATGTTTTTTGTTAAGACTGCGCTTCCAAACAATGCAAAACTGCATTGGAGACAATCCAAACCTCGAGCTTCTTGACTGTTTCATGTTCCAAATGTTGGGCTGTTGGGCTTCTCATATATCCACTGGGGGATGATTGTTTGCGAAATGTATATGTGCATGGTAATGCATCTATTGCAATCCAAAGTGTCCTAGGAGATGTTGTAGATGCAAGGAGCTGGCTGAGTGTGTCGTAGCTTCACCGTGGCCCGAGGTTCGTGCGGCAAACGCCCAGCGCTGGTTGGAAGCCATGTGTGGCTCAGGCACTCAAACCGCCTTGGTTTGAAGATTTCATTACACACACATATATATATATATACACATATGATAAATGCATACACATTTTTCACCAAATATGCACCATATTTCATCACACAACCGGAGGACATCCATCTAATATTGTTATTGCTTCGATTTTATGCTTTTGTCAGGTGAAATCCAGTCCCAGACGGAGCTCTGCAATGTGGCACAGAGGTTAGGTCTCAGCGAGGAGGACATTTGATTATCGGTGACTCTGCCAGGGGCTGATTCACCGTTGTGGCATAACTCGGCCATGCTGGGCAGAAGTGGGCCTGCAAATGATAGCGATGATAATGGTTGTAGCTGAGCATTTCATGAATTATATGAATTTGGGTTTGTTCACGTAGACTTTTTTGCTCCAATGAGTCACAAGATGATGACAAGATGTCGCTGTTGCCACCAGGATGCCCTCCGTGTGGCTGTGGCACTCTGGGCTCTGTCGGACGGCAAAGCTCTGTCTCTGCGCTTGTTGGTCGGTGCCCTTGAAGGCTTCGCCCAGCTGAAGGATCACCGATGTTGGCAAACAGCATGGTGAACATTGACACAATGGAACATCATGGAACATCATGGAACATCACACCATAAGCAGCAAAGCTCAACATCGAAAGGGTTGGACCTGAGTACACTTCAAATTATTGATGAATTTGATGACACATGTTGTTACATGTTGCTACCATTTTTATTTGGCCGTTGGAAACACCGGAACATCACTGCAGATGATCGTGAGATCCAGCTCCTGGCACCGGATTCCTCCCTTGTCCCTGGGCGATCCGGTGGATTTTTCAGGATACGGTGGGGACGGTGGGCTTCTGAATCTGTGAACATCAGAAAACGCCGCTCTGTTGGTTGAAACGCCACTTTTCTGTACATATTTCCAGGGTGGTGTCTGTGAAGAAAACCGACCTGAAGAAGTTTTGAATAGATTTTCTGGGCGAATCCTATTGTGAGAATGAACACTACCGGCCTGTGGATCACTAGATTTGAAGCAAAATATCCCTTGTGACTGCAAGCATTGGAACATCCTTAGCTGCTTTTTGGTTGTGGGCAGTTTTAGATGACAAGTCATCCCTGGCGACATCAGGTGCCTCTCCCGCACCAATTGCTGAGTGACCAGCTCGAACAGAACGATGAGAATGTGGCTGATGAGGCTGATAAGGCTGACGCGAGGGTCGATGTGGATGCACCACAGATCCAGGTGGCCGAAGGACGGGTCGCCCAGAGCCTGTGCGGACCGTGATCTGAACCAAGTTCATTTGGTGTAGACAAGTGCAAAAGTTCGTTGAGAAATACGTGCTTCTTGTCAGCTCAATTGCCTATCCAAACACCGAAACAAGCCAAAGATCCATGCCCATATGGCCCATATGGCCCATATGGCCCATAGGCATCATTGTCTGGGCAAGTGCGGCAAGTTTCTTGCCTCAGCCTGCAGCCAGTCTGCTTAGGTCGTAGAGGCCTTGAACCTTCGAACGCCGTGGATCAATCAGAGGCAACGCAGCCGGGTGTGGTCCATCACGTCAACCGGAGTTTTCTATCGATTTTCTTACCGGGATGATCCCAAACTGCATTCATGCGCAGGTTGAGGCCGAACCAAAGAACCACAAGATTCGGACCAACAAACCGAATTACCTGTGATCCATTTACTTTCTTCAAGCATGTTTCTTCCAAGTCATCTGGTGCCAGCGTGATGAACCAAGCGAAATGATTTGTTTGAGCTTTTACTATGGTTGAGAAATAGTGGTGATTTCAAGAACTTCAAGTCACTATGGTAAATCACTATGAATAAAATGGTAGCTGCCAATGGTAATATGTTGACCCGCTGCATCTTCAAAACCAGCGATTTTAGGTCTCTGCGCAAAGCAATGCCGAGCAGAAGCTCGACTGCAGAGCTGGCAGAATTGCAGCCGAACTTTCGTCCCCGAAATTGGTTTCAGATGTTGATGTAGTTAGTTGCGACCCAGGCAGCAGGTGCCAGGTGTCACAACTCAACACCCATACCAGCATATCAGCGTATAAGTCATAAGTAGATTGCTGCGAATGGATGCAAATCAATGCACATCTACGGACCTTTCCCGGGCTATATAATTCTATACAATATTACATTGTAGACATCATACTGTAGCATATTCTAACACCTTGCAAGACATTTCTGATACAAAAAAATGCACCTCTGCATCAACCATCACCTGTCCGTCATGTCCGTCATGTCACGCTTGGAAGCCGAGGACCGAAATGCCTGAAACGCCTGCAGAGGTCCCGGCTGAAAGGCCCGGTTTCGCACAATTTGGCATGGCCTGGAATGGAAGACTTGAGCTACACCAACTTCAGAAGGGAGACATGTAAAAATAATGGCATGGCTAAGCCTCAAAGCTTTCCTGCCAAACCAGATAGTAGAAGAAGGAACAATGAACAAACTGTCTGGTCACAAACTATCCGAACTATTCCAAAGCTGTACCCTACACGTTGGATCACGTTGGTGTTTTCAAACAAACGCCATTTCCTATCCCTGTTTGGTATGATCAGCCCATTTTAAGCACCGTACCCAACAGGGTCAAGGGTCGATGGCTATTTCGTGTTGTCTCGATACATTGGGCTATTCTAGCTGAACTGGTTTTATGGGTACTCCAATATTTTATGGAAGTCCCCATCAACCAATTAGAAGAACCAACAGTTGGTTACAAGTATATCGAGAGTATATACCGAGTTGAATTGCTCAAACAACCCACATATCCATATCTATTCCACATATTTGTTGGTTAAACCTGGGTGGTTGGTTATGTCCTTACTTTGTGTTGGTTCAAAACACACAAACTTTGGACAATTTGGAAGCTGCTCAGCGATTTCGGACTTTTTGCTGGCCCCTTGTCAGGCCAGAGTCCAGAGGTGTGGGACGCAGGGAAAACTTGGTCGTTTCAGAAACGTTCCATGTGGTTTTCCGTTTTTCTTTTGCCCACAAGCCAATATCTGGTTGGTGGTTTGGAACATTTTTTATTTTTGCATATATTGGGAATAATCATCCCAACTGACTAATGTTTTTCAGGGGGGTTGAAACCACCAATTAGATATGGTTGAATGGGTGAGTGAAAGACTCAAGTTAGCTTCAAATGTCTGATCCATGTTGGCGTGTGCCTCAGCTGTATTTGTTGTGGGAAAAGGTCTCTGCAAAACTGGGGCACGGTATCTAGGAGCGTTTGGGTAGTTTGGGTTGCAGGATTTCAAATCTATAACATTCTGGGGTTTATTGCTGATGATTAGCATATGTAATTGAATCAAATTCAAGTATCTTGAAGTGAAGCGCTTCCAACAGATGGTGCGGAAGAAAAGTGCCAGGTGAAGGCAGGTCAGATGTGGACCAAGATCCTGATGAGGATGAGACAGCCGATGAAGTTCAGGTGGCGTCCGTTAAGGTGAAACCTGAACGGGGGTCACCGTGGTCGAAGAACTTCGATGATTTGGGGTAGCCCTATTTTAGGACACCCCCGTACGGTTGTTTAACCGAGGTAAATCAATTGGTAAATCAATTGGTAAATCAATTGGTAAATCAATTGTGACTTCCCATGCACCTCAGATTTGCATGAATCCAACTCGCGAAACGAGCTCCCCACAATCCCGGATATTGTGATTGTTAGCAGGCAGAATAAACACATATTGATAGCTTGATAGCTAGAATCATCACATGTGATTCCTCCAGAGGGTGACCCCCTTGTGTCCTTTGTGTCACAAGAAATTGTTGGTATCTCTATCAGCTGTGCCAAGCAGGTCTGGGTCTGGGTCAGCCGATTTATCCTTGGCCACAAGGTGTTGAACACGAGGTATTATATCCTTTGGGATGAACTACAGTTGAATCAACACATGCTGTTCTACAACTCATGAGTCTGTAGAGGTATTTCATTTCATCCTGCTCGTATCAAATATATTATTTAAATATTGAATAAAGAATAACAAAGAGACCTTCAACTATATTTTTTTCCATAAAGACCTTTCCTAAAGATTCGGATCCATGTGCAGAGTGGGTTTAGCTTCTTGGAAATATGCCAGCTTGGTAGATTCTCCGGCAACAGGGAACGCCCCGTCCATCGTTTGCCACAAGAAGCTTCTGTGTTTTGCGTCGCCACAGGAGAGCTTGGTCCGGGAACTGGTGCTTCGCGCCCAGCAACAAGGACGGCCAAAGATTCAGAGGTCCCCTCTGATGGTTGTAGCTGTGCGCTCTGTCCATTGGAACTGAGCTTCGGGTGGGCAGGTCGTCTAGTGATTTTGAGATGGCAACCAAAATTCTGTTGATTCTCTGTTGATTCTGACTTTTGGGACATGCGTATCATGGATGGCGACTTTGCATGATATTGTGTTGAGTACCTACGTTGCAGATACTGCTACGTTGCGCGTTGGGTTGGGGGTGGGTGGGTGGGGCGTCGAGGGTGGGATTGACAAGGTTCACTTGCACTTGCACATCTACTCAATCTACTCAACTCAGTAGGACCTACTTGCTGCCATGTATCATATAACATTCACTTGTAGTTGCACAGCTGCTTGGTGCTACGCTCTTGCACGTGAAAATTTGTGTCAACTTGTAGATGTGCTGGCATACTTGATAATTTATGTTGCGGACGTGGTATCCACATGCTGCTAGACTTCGTTTTTGTTGCTCTCTTCTTGATCTGTGGCGCATTTGCAGTTTTTTTTCTCTCTTTCTCTCTCTCTCTGCTCCATGTTAGATTAGCCATGCTAGAAGATTCTTTGTTGCCTTCTGATTTTTTCTTCGAGCTGACTGCACTGTTGACCGCGCGGTCGCGCGGCGTTAGCAGAGCATTTTCATGATTATATAGTAAGACGATGATGACCGTTTTGGTGATGGCGATGATGATGATGATGATGTTGATGATGATGAAGAAGAAGAATAATATGATGATGATGATGATAATGATGATGATGATGATGATGGTGTTGATGTTGATGTTGATGTTGATGTTGTTGATGATGATGATGATGATGGTGTTGATGTTGATGTTGATGTTGAT
>Ga0126342_10018897_pt1 | contig 11771 bp, 12 predicted proteins | sample Cyp1metagenome_FD_92528 | JGI IMG/M metagenome (GOLD analysis project Ga0126342, IMG submission 92528) | Coral microbial communities from Lord Howe Island, Old Settlement Bay, Australia - Cyphastrea 1 metagenome | ecosystem: Host-associated > Invertebrates > Cnidaria > Coral ... | reverse complement strand
CCCCTAGGGACTCATCAGGGCTTTGCAGCCGTAAATGCTGCGGAACTCACGCACATGCCAAGGCATCGCATTCAATAACCTAGGCAAGTGCACTTGGAAGACGCTGGACAAGGAAAATTTTTTTCCTTGTCCATTGGTGTCCCAATGATTGTCATGACCCGTCATACCCGGTTGATATCGGTTGATCACCCAGGTCTTGGGCCACGAACTGCCATGGACAGAGATTGTCGGATGCCGCAAGTGGAGGGGGTCCAGTCATGGGAAGCGACCTGTTTACTTGGACGAAGAAATGGACAAGGAATGACATGGATGGATATGAAACCAATGTGAATCCTATGGCTTTGCAAGACCTGACATCTTTGTAGCTGATCCGTCTTACGATGCAGCTTGGGGTTCGGGCTGAGGTTGATGACCAGCTCAGGTGCGACTCTGGAGTCTGGATATACCTCATGTCTTACTCCTTGGGATTGTGAGCCTTCCAAAAGGTTGAAAGTTGGATCAGGGACTCCGAAAGGACAGATGGAACCAAGAGCGCACCTCTTATTTGGGTCTTGCTGCGAGGTGCTCAGATGGAGTGTGGATCCGAGAGCCCTTGACAGCCCTCGCAGTTTTGGATGGACATAAACCTCACAGGTGCTCTGGGACTAAGAAGTCTATAGAAAGGAGCGTTCCTGAATTGCGCATGTCTTTCACACGAGCAGGCAGCTTTGCAAGTGCTTTGGACAGATCCAATCTCTAGTGATCTCTAGTGCATAATGCAGCCATTTTCGGTTGCAATTTCCCTCTCTGGGATCAGCAAGTCATCCCCGGGGTGGACCCTTGGGCCCACGGATGGCAGGAATGCGACTGGTGAGATTTGCCGGCAGACTATGCCAGCCGACCACCTGCTCTCGTTGGTGGTTGCTTGGCTTCTGGAACTTAGGATGAAAGCCCACAGTTATAGATTATTCATGATTATAGATTAATTATAGATTAATTATAGATTAATTATTCTGAATCCTTCTGGATCAGTCAGCTGTCGTAGTCAACACGTTCAAGAAAGATCGAACTTGCTATGGAAACTGAAACAGTTGGTTCTTTGGGCGACAGTATTCTATCTGCTACTTATACTTTCAGTCCATGTGGACGAAAACCCCTTGTACAGCCGCGGTGCTCAGGTGGTTCAAAGCCGCGGAATGCTGCCAAATTCTATGGATTTGTGTATGCAGTGATGGATGGCGGTGCAGCACGAGATTGGGTCAATCTTGGAGAGCCATGGTATTTGAATTTCACCAAGAGATGCCGATAAGCTTTCATCTTGGAGTCAGCGCAGAGAAGTCCAGATGGTTGTGACATGTTGTGACCTTTTTTGTGTGGTAAGGGAAGTGTGCTTTACACGATTGACACTATTGCTGCGAGCGAACGTACTGCAGAGACAGTACCGCATGCGGGTAGTGATGTGAAATCCAAGTTGACCATAGTCTTAGTCTTCACTTCTGGGGTCTAATGTGTTTGGCTTGCGTTTCCTGAAAGAACTGCTTAGGGTGAAATACCATGCATATCCATGCATTGAGTTCTAAACAAATTCCGCTGATCCTTGGTTTGAAAGCCAACTGACAGACCAGATCCTGTGAGATGGACACTTGACGCTGCATGCTGCGATGTACCGCTAGCATATTGATTGATGCCTAGTGGACTGTAGCGTGAAGCCACCAACACATTTATAGTATAATAATATCATATAATATCATATGATATATAGCTCCTTTGTTCACTTTTGTTCAAAGACCTTGACTGCAAGTTGAACCAAAGCTTTCTTTTATTTCGAGATGATCATACGACGCCAGGAAGGAAGACCACATTCCCTAGACTTGCATGACAATTTGCTTTAGTTCCTAAGCAGTTTAGCTTGCTTGCTCCTTGCCGCTCCTTGCCGCTCATTTTGGCATGGAGAGTAGCAATTTGAGACAATTCGTTCGATGGCCGAAGAGGGGAACGATCAGATCTCGGCCTCGGAACTCATTCCAGTGCACCTGTGCGCGCGGAAGAAAACTACCAGATTCTTGTGGAATTCCCGAGTCAAATGTGGAAAACTACCAAACACGATTTTATATGATTTTATGATGCGTTGTGGCTGGATTTCCAGCCTAGCAGTTGCATGGAACATTTTACGGCTTCAGAGTCCTCCCCAGTTGATTCATTCACTCATTCGGTGTTTGGACATGTATGGAAGTGTTGGAAACTACTGGCTCAAGTCGAAGAAAAAGAGAAAGCATGAACACCAGGAAATCACCATGAAATCCAAGTCTGTAGTGGATGAGCTTCCAGCCCTTCCGGTGCGGTAGCGCCGAGGTCTTATGAGATCAAACTTCATGGACCTGCCGTTCCGGGAGGCATTCTCCGGACAGCCACAATGTTTGCAGAAAGCAACCAATAGCATTCAACACATCCCACAGAGTCACAGAGTGGAAACAACCCCTGCCAACCCCTTTTTGTGCCTACTTCTTGTGCCTATGGATGAAGAGAATGACGGCTTACTGTCGCAAGCAGAGGCAGGGCGGTAGAGCAAGTGGAGTGTTTCGGCCCGCTGCGACACTCACCCAGCGTCGTTGGATATCTTTGGATTTAATCCGCTGGTTGCTTACCTTGGCAATGGAGCCTTACCTATGCACATCGCCCATTGATATCCATTGAATTCCATTGATATGAGTTTTCTATGCAGAATGCCAATCTTCCAAACTCCACTCTGCCGGGGACATCTGACTGAAATGCCAAAGTTTTGGCCTCGCTCTTGAGAAGCAGCTCATATATGAGTCAAGGAAATATCCCAGGATTTGCAGACCATGCATCAAATCTGGCTATGGCTCAAAGTACCTTTGATCATCTGTGATCCCAATGTTGGCTGGTTGTAATTAGCTGGTTATAAACTGACACAAAGTGACCATGACCAAATTTCTGAGTGCACTTGGCTCCCAGTTTGAGCGGCAGCATTTTAGTCACATTCACAGTGGTTTCTGTGCACTGTGCACGCTGGAGAGGTCACCCCGAGAGCTGGCTGGCCAGTCCTTAGGCCTGGAGATATCATGATGATGATGATGATGATGATGATGCTGATGATGATGATGATGATGATGATTGTCATTATTGTTATATATTATATATATAATATCATTATATATTTCCAGTATATATCTTAAATGTATATTTATATAAGTCTATATTATTGTTATTGTCATTATACACTCATATGCCTACCACTACCATTACTGCCGTTAATTAGTCTTTATCATTGTTTTTACCACCATTAGTATCATTATTTTTATGCTTTGTTATTATTGCGATTATTGCTACTATAATTCTGAAGAATTTTCTGCTGGCCGATGGGTCAGACGAATCCTGAAGACATACATCTCATAGTAGTAGCAGAACTAACATATATGACATCCATCTCTTATTGATTCATTGTGACAATGAATGGGACAAGCAGACCTGGAGAGAATGATAGAGACTAAGCAGTTCGTATATAGATGAGACATTGATGCAACAATGCGCAGCAAACAACTGTCAGGATCACCTTTTGGTCCCCGGAAAGTTTTGGGGCAAACGGCAGTTCGGAAAGCGCAAGTTGAGGAGACCTATTCAAGCGGCGGCAATTCTTGGCGCCGCCCTGCTTTTGCTTGCCTTGACCTCAGCTAATGGACTCACTCTGATCTACTGTATGCCAGCTCTTGCATCAAACAAACTACAAGAATGCTCTGAAGGTTGTCCTCAACATTTGTTGCCAAGTACAGACTCTTCAGTTGTGTGTCAAAGGAACACGCACCTCCGTCAGAACGTTGGAACATGGCAACAGCAGCGGGCGGCAAAAACGTCTAGACAATAGCAAAGCGAAAGTGAGAAAGACTGCTTCACGTGATTTTGAGTGTGCAGGCAAAACAGCCAACAAAATCAACAAAACACCAGGGTGTCAAGATGCTCTTCCAGGTTGGCTTGACGTTGGCATCGCCTAGCTTTGCAAGGTGGGAACGACTCTGCAATAGTGGAAAGGGCCTCCAAGCCACCAAAGTTATTCCGAATATATGTGTATGTTATATACATGGAAAATAACTACATATATTATATAATCTGCGCATACACTGTACTCGTAGTATATGTATTATATGTATATATAATTATTTGCGCACACTGTCATACAATATGTATCATTGTTAATATTGTTATATATACAGTATACATACACATCTCTCTCTCTCTCTCTCCCCTCCTTGCATGGTCAGACGTACTTTGGAAACCAAAGACTTGGCAACAAATGAGCGGGGTGCCACATCTATATAGCCTTGTGTGTTGCAACAAGCCTGCACTATCTTCATGCTCTACCTGGAAAAAAATGAAATGCAAATCAAATCAACCAACTTACTATATCGCATATTACAGATTCTGAGTGATTTGAGCATGCCGAGAGGTAAAGCAACCTTAGACGAGCCAATCTCAACATCCCATGAAACCGGTCCATACTTTTTTGGAGGCAATCCATTCTTTCAATGTGACAGGTCAGCGAGACTATCTGGCATTCTTCAGCTTGCAGATAAGGGAATTTATCCTCTCATTAGGCCGTGCACTCAGAGAGGCACTTTGGATGCTGCAGTTGGTGGGGAACAGAATGGAATAGATGTCACACTCAACGGTTTGGTTCGTTTGCTGAGGGGTGGTACCCGCATCTACGGAGAGGATGATGAGGAGCTTTCAGTTTGCAGCTGATTGGCAAGTGAACTAGTAAACATTCACCATTGCACAGCCTCGAATGATCAGGATGCATGCTTTCCATGTAAGCACATTGAGGTTTTGAGTTTGAAACGCTTTTTTAATTGGTTACATAGTCTCTGCTTTACCGCGTGTTTCCTTATCCTTGGACACATCACCTATCTCTGGCTCGAAGCAAAATGTGCCTGGTATCCCAGCTTTCGGGTATGTTCATCTTCACCTGGGCGAACATAGAATCTATTCATCGCACTCCACGTTGTGAATATGCCCTCGTATTGCGTAAGGACCTGCTGTATTGCTGTCGATAGATGTTGTATGATGTTGTATACAACTTGTGAGAATTTCCCCTAGGGCCCTAATGATTTTCACAGGGTTTCTGCCACAGCAATGTGTTTATTTTGTTGTAGCGAGAGCGATCACCCGCACTTCAACCGAATCTTCTTGGAGGATGATGCAGTATGCGTTGGTCATGTTCTCTCCAGCGGTGCCTGGTTGGCTGCTGCTGCATTGAAGGTCCGAAATCAAGAAATGGGACCCCAAATCCGTGGCTGATTTTGGTTTCCCAATGTTTCCCACGGGTTTCCCAAGGGTTTCCCAAGGGTTTGTCAAACTGTTTGTCTTATTTGGGGCACAGCAGCGGTTGCATTGCAACATTTGGAGCTTGCGGAGTGCCCAGTAAAATGTTGACACCTGGGCGCGGCAACTGCCAGATTCATGCGGCGGTCGTCGAGTGTGACCCTAGTAGATATGGAGGCTGGGGTTTTGAATCCTGGTTGAAATCAGGTACTTTGCATGCCCCAATATGCCCTATGTATCCCCCATATGTAGAATTCTGGTTATGGATTTTCGCATTCCTTCTCTTTTCCGTTTTGGCCTGTTAATCAGACAAATCTATTCAGTCTCCAAACGCTTCTTTTAGCTTCCAACCGAAACCATTGTTGAATGTGAGCCATTCTTCTCTGCACGCAGCTAACGTCTCTCAAGAAAGACTTGTCTGGCTCTTATTGTGGCCTTTTTCTTGCCGCTGATGTAGACAAGTCAAAGTATGTACGGTAGGTGTCATTCAGACGTTGAGCCATTGGGGCCATTCGTTGTCAGATTGTGGTTGAGCCTTGTTTAGCCAAGGTCACAGAATATCGGGGAGCGAGGCCTGGGCATGCGCCTCAGTTTCCTGATCACAACGTGACAGTATTTGCATGTACTTGCGGCGTGTGGGAAGCATGCTGAGTAAAAACCTCACCGAGATGCTTCTCACCAGCTCAATCTGATTTGGACAGCATGGTTCTGCATGGTTTTGCAGTAGACCCACAGCTGAAGATGTTCACTCCTTAGATGGCAAACCGTAGGCAGCCGAATTCAAGGAGCTTCGCCTTGCTGAGGCTGTGTGCCCGGGACATCATGGGTCACATGAGAGACCTTGCTCAAACTTCAATGCGGCTTGGCTTGACATTTTTTTTGAGGGTTCGCCAGTGTTTGTTAACCTTGTTGTGCTGCATCCTTTGTCCTTCGAAAAAGAGTCCCACAAGGAAGGCTAGGCATCAAATGTTGTTTCAACAAGGGATGGCTGAAAGAAGAAAATATATAGAATGCTCAAGCTCCCCATGATTTCGAGATTTGTTCGAAGCCGAGGCTCCTGGAAGGTGCGGCCACTGCATGCGGGGAGGATAAAATTGCCTGGAGCTGAATTTGAATCACACAGGCTTACCATAGGCTGCTGCGTCCCACAGTTGCTAGCTTGTTGCATTTTATTAAAACCGAGATTCCATTTGGTTGAAACAGCTCTACCCCAGTCTAGAGGCTTTGACTCTGACAGCATGGTGTGAAGAAAGGAGGGGCAGAAGTCAGAAGGATGTTTGATTTGGCGAAATCTAGCAAGGTAGCTGCCAGGTAGCCCATAGATGCCCATGATCATAATGGAATCTCCAAGGAAAATATTCGCTGCACCACTGCTGTGACAAATACTGTTCTGGCCCCAGCAATCCAAGATTTTTCAAAAGAATCGACTGGAGTTTCACTTGCCGCATTTTTCCACATTTTGCCACATTTGTGTCATCCCCGTGTTCTCCAAGTTGCGGCAATCCTTCCATGCCTCTCGCTTTGCGTCCGAGCTGGACGTGTACTGCCCGTTGGACTGGGCAAAGGGATGAGTTCGTTGATCAGACTGGAGGCAAAGCTATTGAGATCAAGTCCTGCAAAGATGGTGAATTCTTTGGAAACAAATGAGAGAAATTGTTTGAATCAGCAATACGCAGCAGTGGTGCAAAATGCAAAGACAATTTCTCTTCAGAGTCATTTGCTTCACTTTGCGATGGCCTGGCTGATGGCTCAGGAGACAAATATTTTTAGCTTGTACCTTTGCATCAATCGTGTGGAAGGTGGGGTTGAACTGCCTCGGGTCCGTTGATGATGATGATGATGATGATGATGATGATGACGATGACGATGACGATGACGATGATGATGATGATGATGATGATGATGATGATGACGATGACGATGACTCATGATGACTCATGATGGTTCATAATGATTCACGAGTATAGATGAGGATTCTTGATGTTTCATGATGATTCATGGATATTGATAACGTGCTGCTACGTGCTGATTTGTGGGGCCGAAACATCATTCTAGCACCTGCATTGCTGCATTGATGCCTCAAGTTGCATCCCTGCCACTGGCCTTGGCGCAGGTGTTGGCTGGGCCCTGGATGCCATGCCCTTTGCTCAGAGACAGTTCACCGAAAGCATTTGAAAGCGGCCTAGAGGATGGTCGTGATCTGTTGATATCTGTTGCAGCTCATGGTGTTCGAAAACATGGTGGCCATGGTGGTGGCCATGGTGGTGGCCATGGGGGCCCACTGGGGGCCCGGCGGAGGCTTGCCGGTATTTCCGCTTCTGCGAGATATTGCGCCGGCACCTCAGATTCTGTTTCGCATAGCTTGGCAACGTGGGTTTGTTCACGGGGGTTACCCTGGGGAAATTGATGGTTGACCGGTTGACCATGGTTGACCATCAAATCAGAAGGGGGCGCCCTGAATTCAGACACACCCACATATAGTTTCTTGCATTTTCTTGCCTTTGTTTTAAGGTTTCCTCAATGCTGTTCTGAATGTGACAGGTTTGTAGTGAGACATACTGAAACACTTTGCATTTCTTTCCATCAGTGCAATTTTGCCAACCAGAATCATTGGACATCCTACAACGTTCTCTTTCACATTAAACCAATGTTTGTGTAAAGATTTGCACTCTGGTTTCTTGGAAGATAAACTTAGTCACATACACTACAGTTGAGATTCCAAGCCCAGGAGCTAATAGTTTCTTGCAAGGTTACGTCGTTCTAAGGGAACGAAAGAGAAACGCGTGCCACAGCTGGACGTCGGCTCCTGTGTTGGCGAGATCTTTGGTGGCGCTGCTTATGCGACTTGGATATATTTGGATCATGCGGGACTCGGACTAAAAAAATGTAGCACTTATCTCGGCTTCAAACATCTTGGTGTGAAAGCAGGTAGGCAATAGATGCTACAGATCGCTGCCAGGAGCTCTTTTGACCACTGTGACATGAACAGTAATACTCCATGCAGCACAAATATTTTGGAGGTGAGTCTTTTCATTGCGTTATCAAACCTTGAAACTCAACATGCTGCTGTCTGACCATTTCTGATGTCGAGGGAACAGGCAATAAGAGGTACTGTAGCCGCTATAGAGGATAGCCGCTATAGCCTGATAGGCTCCTGTTCTGGGCTTAGCTGTGAAGGTAGCAGCCGCTGGCATGAACATCTGGGCCGGCGCAGATTTCGAGTGCATGAGTGCTCAGGTTGGCAGTGCTGACTTTTTTGGCTGAGTGTTTTAATTTTGCAGTGGGCATTTTGGATGTTTTTGGGAGGCAGAGCGCACCTCCCGTTCGAAGATGTTCAAAGATCAGTCATATGTTGTGATATGTTATGATCAATTATGATCAGCTTCAATTGTCATCTTGATTTGAACTCGCGACGTGCACCATTTTCCCCTGTCCGGTGCAGGATCCTCGGGATTTGGTGAATCTGACACAAAAAGAGAAGGCCAGTTATGTTTGGGCATGAAGTCTAAATCTGCCAAAAGACGTCGATTTAATCGTCTTTGCGTTCTTGATATTTCTGTTACATTTTGCGCAGAAATGTTATCCAGTTATCCAGGATGGTCCAATGATCAGCAGCTGCAAAAGTCAGGACAGGATCAACGCCCGTTGCGCCCTTTTCTCTAGTGGAGCGGCTCGCACCTTTGCCATCGCATCATCCAAGGCAGTGCCATGCCGTGGACGGGGAAACATGAGGAAACTGATGATTAACAAGTTGGCTTCTGTTGGATTATATTGGATTTTTAGTGTTTTTTCTCTGTTTTTTTTTAGCAAAGTGTTGTGATGCTTATGGCTTATGAAATCTTATGAAGCTATTACTGAAACGAAGCCAGGGAGATCACTGCAGTCGGCAAACTCCGTGTATTTTTACGTAGCTTGCGTGCTTCACATCAATTCAAGAAAAAATACGTCCACCGCCAACAACTTCACGGATTACTCTGCAGGATTCCTTTAAAAGGGAACATGTACAGGACAGCCCACAAGATCCATATTTTGCTGGATATATAGATCATTATAGATCCATGGTTTCTCCTGGATTTCCTTTCAAAGCAACGAAGAAACAGGGGTTACGGTAGCAGTTTTTGATGACTTGAATGAAATGGTCGTGAATTCCAAGCCTGTTTAACGCTATGTAAAGTTCGTCGTGTTGTACCTTATCGAAAGCTGGTTTCCAGTCAAGAAAAGTTATAATAAGATTTGAACCCTGTTGTTCTGCGATATCTTGCATACGCCTAGTCAAAAACAGTGCATGTGAGGTACTTCTAGATGGCCTAAACCCATACTGTGTTTGCGTTAACGTGTCCTCAAATACCACCTGAAGCCTCTGCCGTAGCAGAATCATGTAAAGCTTGTAGAAAGAATTTAACAATGATATAGGTCTGTAGTTCGCTGGATCGTCTGTGTCTCCTTTCTTATAGATGGGCAGCAGGTCACAGAGGCAGCTGGACACTGTGGAGCCTCGGGAGTGCCAGCCCCAGAAGAGCTGACTGGCTGCGGTCAAGCAGAACTTGCCCGGAGATTCCAGCTGGTTTGGAAGCCCTCATCCACCACCTGTTCTCGTGCGCAGTTAATCAATTTGATTTCTGTGCCAGAGTCTCTGACAAATCCTTTCGACTCACTCCAACATACTCCAACCATCCTTTGATGCAGTTTTTGTACGTGTTTGGCCTGAAATCTCTGCCGTTTTTGCCGCAGAACACGGCTTGTGGCCGCAGCATGGCTTTGGGAGCGGCCGCTCTTTCTGGTGCTGCAGAGGCACCCTAGATGTTTTGTGTGACTTGTAAATAGAGGCGCTGAGAAATCATGATTGGCGGCGATAATGAGCTGCAATACAATACAACGCAATGCGATTATACAATGTATATTCTAGATAATACAATAAGATGCAGCAAGATACTTCATCAGTTTCAATCTGCCATCAGCTCCATTTTTGATCTGCAGGCAATGTCCATCATGCGCCTGGAATGCATAAGTCCGATGAGCTGCTGCAAAGAGACGACACGTGGTTTGGCGCTTAGGCTGTGCCATGAAGGACGCAGATGTGTGCAGATCTCCATGCCATGGCATGGTGGCGATTTGTCCAAAAAATGAGGTGCCCGGAAACATAGATTTGGATTATTATTCATGAGATTCATGATCTTCTTGGGCATTTTGAGCTAAGCCGTCCAATTTAGGGGTAGCAAACTACACCAATATCACACAGCAGCAGTGCCAAATTCCGCCCTAAAGGCAAGTTCGTATGCGACTGCCGCGGCCCCAGGGTGGCATGATGGCTGCCGTCCAGGTTCCAGTTTGATCTTCAGGGCCTGCCGGCCTCACTGCCAAGATCTGACCATGCACGATGTTAGCAGATCACAAACAGTAGAGACGGCATTCAGCGCAGCATTGTTCTCCAGGCACGGGTCCAGCAATTAAAGACATTCGCAAGGCGAAAAGTGTGTGGCATCAGTGTCAATTTGTATCCCCAAGAATTTCAATATTCCATTTCGATATATTTCCAATATATGCGGATATGTATGACTTTCTTCATATATTCCATTGATGTACATTCCAGTCACACCGCAGGGTACACGTCCAAGTCCATTGCCAGGCGAATCAGGTACTTCGGAAACGATGTGCCAGGCAGCAGCCACATCATAGAACAATACGATATGGGTTAGGTCAGAAATTGGAGGTTTACCACCACTATCCACCGTTTGATGGCTATTGAATAAGAATGATGAACCATGGGATGTACTGGGCGTACCCCATTTTCTGATAGAACCCGGTGTTTTTCCATAGGCGTGACCGTTGGGACCCTTTGCCCCCACATCGGTCGACTCGTAGGTTTACAGGTTCCATGCTCAAGGAGCTGGCTGTGGCCGTGAGCCTTCTATCCGAGGCGGCACGAAGTCGTATCGGGTCATTTCGGGTCGATGTTCAGAATTCGGCACCCAAATCAGCAGAATCAGCAGAATCAGCAGACCCGTTCGACATCTGATATCTTTGAAACTTCTTGCTTTGGAACACGATTCTGGTACAACGTCTGCTCAGTGGTGATTTCGAGATATTCCAAGTATTTCGAGCATTTTGTGTTTTCCAGACCATTTTTTGCAGATGATTAACCCCCTGGACAGCATAATTAATTGGGATGACTCAATCACCAATTGGCATGCTTGATACATACCCTCCGTGACAGGGCGCTAGTGAGTGCACAAAACAAGACACATCTAGCCCTGGCCTTGGTTTTTGCAGATTTCTTTGTCATGAGATCATTCAGCTCTAAGAATTGACAGCTATAGTACTGTACTGGTTCTTAGCATCCACGTCGCAATCATCGTGACTGCTACAATCTCTCTCGCCCCCCCACCCTCCCTCACTCCCTCCCCCTCCCTCCCCCCCCCCCCCTCCCCCACTCTCACCTCTCCACCCCCTCTCCT
>Ga0126342_10018896_pt1 | contig 11771 bp, 17 predicted proteins | sample Cyp1metagenome_FD_92528 | JGI IMG/M metagenome (GOLD analysis project Ga0126342, IMG submission 92528) | Coral microbial communities from Lord Howe Island, Old Settlement Bay, Australia - Cyphastrea 1 metagenome | ecosystem: Host-associated > Invertebrates > Cnidaria > Coral ... | reverse complement strand
CACGCCTGCCACGCAAAAGCGGCGGAGACCAAATGGCACCAGAGGGACGCCAGAGGGACGCCAGGGCGTACATCCGACCCCTTGCCAATGCACGTTGTGCCACGCCTGCCACGCAAAAGCGGCGGAGACCAAGGGGCACCAGAGGGACGCCAGTGAGAGTGAGAGTGTGAGTGATTGAGTGAGTGAGAGGGAAGGAAAGTGATGAGTAAGTGAATGAGTGAGTGAATGGGTGAGAGTGAGTGATGAGTGAGAGTGTGAGTGAGTGAGTGATTGAGTGAGTGAGAGGGAAGGAAGGAAGGAAGGAGGAGGACGGAAGGAGCGAGCGGATACCAGAACCAAAAACAAAAACCCCACAAGTCAATGTGGGGAATAAAACTTAATAAAACGTTGCGGTTGTTGGGGATACCACCGAAGCTTATTTTGGTCAGACAAGTGGGAACAGAAGGTTCTTGCAGTTTCAGTTTCAGTGTCTTTTTCCAGATGTCCCATTCCATGGCAGCTACAGGATTTCTGCCGCCTCCAGATCAGCTCCCCACTTGGCCAGCGCCAACGCAGCGATGGGAGGTACCCAGTCCAAATCCTGCAGATGCAGATTTGCATAAGGTCTGTTCGGAAAAACATGCAACAACAATACGGGCCCAGATATTTGATCGCATGATTCTTCGAGCATCTCAAGGCTAGGCAGGCAGAATGGACCCAAGCATCGTGGGGATGAAGAGCCAGGTGAGCCCCAAGCATCGTCAAGAGATCTTCCAGGAGGCATAGAGTGGGATGCAGGATGTATGTCACAATCATTTCTTAATGAGAAAAGTAACCCCACCGATTGACAAATTCCATTGGTGGCAAATTCATTTCTTAAAGCCGAAATTCGTTGTGTTTCTAGGAGTGCACTAGCAATCAGGCAGCTGATGATACGGGACTGCATTTCCGATTCCAAGTTCACACCTTGGCACAGGATCTCCCCCTCCGGAGAAATTTCAACAGTTTCTGCAGGTGCTGTTTCCAATTAGTTCATTTTCCAGTTTAGTCCGTTAAACAGGAAAATGCTCCACAGGTCAGTGATGGCAGCAGCTCCCGCGCACCATCGCCGTACAATGGTCCGTGAGCTCCGCGATGGATTGAAAGGCTGAAGGAAGTAAGTCGAGGGCAGGAAAGGCCCAGGATGACCAACTTGATCACTTGCGATAGCCGGGGTAGCTGGGCATTTTGCATGATATTGCCACATCCAGCAACATCCAGCAACATCGAGCACAGAGATGGAGTCTACCACTATTGCTCTGACCGGCTTCGGTGTTTGTGCTTTGCAGGTACTTGGGACCCTCTGCTGGACCGCCGCCGCCACCACCAAGGCCCAGTTGAGCGGGCGTTTGAAACTATTGCCTCTCGATTGCATTTCCATGGGCAGAACAGGCAAAACAACATCAAATTCATCTCGGCAGGCGGGACTATGCTGCAAGTCCAGCAGGCGGGCCGCAACTGGGCGCTTGTGACAGCCTTGTGACAGCCTTGACAGTGTTCTGTTTTGTAGACATACAGTCGGCAGTGTGATGCAAAACAGTTGAAAGGCACCTGAAACTTCTCAGTTGAATTATTTAGATTGTAGAACATGTGACCATTGGCTACCTTTTCTTTGCAGCCGCAAATTCTGTCTCTGTCATGCAAGTAAGACCTTTCTATGTAGATCTTGCAACTGGAAGCCTGGCTTATCCATATTCACTCTAGAGTGTGAGCGGTGCTCTCCTTCAATTTATTTGGACAGCAAGGACTGACTTGGCAAATCAGACTGCCCCTGCCGATCTTTGAAACTCCACAACCTGATCCCTGCTCCTCAGGACCTCCGTCAGAAACGCCCCAGAGCCAGCTCCTCAGTAAGTCTGCAACTTCAATGGGACAACGTGCAGAGGTTAAAGAATTGCAGATTCTTCAAAGAGTAGTTCTGGCTTACGATGCGACTGACATCCATATAGTCTTAAGGTCTACCTCTGCAACGACACATCATGTTCTTATTTGCACTCCCAGCTCTGTGAAACTGGAGTCGACAAATAGAAAGGCCTGTATAGTGCGAAGGTCGCGGTAGACCTGCTTGGAGGGAGCGCCTGGCTGAAGCAGGACCACTCCCTCCGGAGGCCGGAGAAACTTTATGAAATCTCAACTTACCGGGAAGTATTTGTTTCTTCAACTGCAGCCCTGCATTAATTTAGGGTGCTTCAAAGTGGATGAATTGGTCGCATTCCACCGGGTGCTATGTGCTACTGTTGGCCATGCAGCTTTTGCTGCTTAGATTGCTGAGGCTTTGCAGGCCAGAGATGATTCTCGAAGGGTCGCCGGATTCAAAGGCCGTGATGGCGAGAGCTTCTTGGGGCATTTGTAGCAACTGGTGAGGTGACTGAGAAGTTGGTTTCTGCCCGAAAAGGACATGTGCACAGCTTGTCTGCTCGTTGTTGGTTAAACTTCTCCGTCATCGCAGTGTCAAAGAGCAGGGCGGATGCTCCTGTACAAAGTTGACCGGAAATAGCTAATATCTAATATGCCGATGGAATCTCGTGCCCCGAGAAGGCAGAAATAACGCAACAAGATTGACAAAATTGTGAAGATATTCCCCCACCGGGATAAGATGGCACAACTGAGATGTGCATCACGCGGACATATCCGCCAGATGTGGCTAGGGTGAAGAGGCATTCCCAAGAAAATTTGGGCAACCACCGCTGGAATTCCAACAAATCACTACAATGAGGGAATAATCTTTGCCAAACAAGATGTGCACCAGATTCTGACTTTGAGCCCATGTCGGCTGTTGGGCCTTGGGAAGGCTGCGAGTAACTGGTCAAACACCAAAGCCTGAAAAACATGGTCTGGTGGTGTCTGGCTGGTGAAAGAATCAGCATCAGGTCTTGTAATTTGATTGTTTGATATTGTTTGTATATGTTTGCATTGTTTTTTTGATTTGTCCGGCGCAGTCAAATGGTGCAGGGAGAGAGCCACCGCAAGAAAAAGCCAAGGAGTTTCCTGCTGACTGGACAGTTTCAGGAAATTCTGCCAGTTCTTGCCAGAGGACTGTCCCTTTAGATTTTCCATGTAGCATTTCCATCAAGACTGCCGCGGGACAGAAGGAGGCAAGCAGTTTGCATTGATCAGACTTTCTGGAATCCTGCGATGCTGTGTCGTTCTTGTGTTTGTCTGAGTAGTGGCTAGTGTTTGATAGCGAGCACTTCTTAGACGGCATTTCACCTTCATCGCTGGATGATGTCCGCAGCCAGACTGTTTTCTGCTTGGGCCCGTCTTGGACATGGAGAGAAGCTGAGCTCAAGATATATTTCCATGGAAAGAAAGGGAATGCAATGAATATATATATATATGTATATATATATATATATATGACCATTAACTTCGACTGGCGACTGGTGGACACGGTGCTCAAGCTCATGCCCCCTTGGTTGGTGGAGGTAGGTAGGTTGCTCCTGGCTGGCTCTTCGTCCTCCTGGTTTGGTCTGTGGTGACCCTAAACCCTAAACCCTAAACCCTAAACCGCCCATTGCTCGGCTGCGATTCCTCTCCTTGGTGCCGTCTTTGTTGCCGGTTTTGGGGCTGGTGTTATTTCTGCCTTGCTTTGGCTTGTTCACCTCTTCCGTCCAATCCTCTTTCCTCCATTGTGAACTCACGCTTGCTGGCGTATCTGCATGAGCGTCCCCGGCCACCTGCCGCAATCTCTGAAGCTATTGTTTCTCTCAGGTCTGTTGCTGACAGCCTTGAACGGGCGCTCCACGAAAGCCAAGACGGAGCTTATTCTGCTGTTATTTCCCAGGGTTCACATGACTGGGATCTTGTTTCTGAGCTTGCCTCTTCTGATCAAACTCCTGCTGTTCCTCACAGCTACTCTTCTGCCTACGATCAGATTGCTAGCCTCATCACCTCAGTTCTTCAGTCTCAAGCGGATTTGTGTGGCAGGCTTGGTGCCACTGCGGAGGAGCCAAGGTCTAGAACGCAAAGAGCATGGGAGGCAGGTATCTGGGCAAAGGCAACTTTGGACGGGAGGGATTCCCAAACCCCGTCCCATGCCAAAGCTGGCCCTCCGGCCGTCCATCTATTTGGTTATCCGTGGTCCTGGTGTTGTGCGTCCTGTGCAGGTGGGGTCTGCTGCTGAGTACTTCCGCCTTGTCCCTCGATTCACTGAAGATAGCGTATCTCATTCCTTCCCTTCAGTGGCTGAGGCCCGGGTCTACTGTGCAGCAATTGGCATCGACTTCCCAGGTGACCAATGATGGAGACTGTGGAGCAGTCACTCTGGATTTGGGTCCGCTGTTTCTGTACGTGCTGAATGTTCCCAATGGTCTCATCCCCGGCGTTCCGGCTTCCGAAACCGTGGTGGTGCCTGTGATCTCTCGAAAGAGCGGTGTGCTCCTTGCCTTGCCGCACTGGACTTTGGCCGTCAAGCTGCCCCAATGGACGAGGAGGAAGATGGTTCGGAGACCTTGCTCCCTACCCCCATGGTTTTGGATTTGGTGGATTTCTCCCTTGCAGTCCTCCCTTCTCAGGCCCCGTCTTTCTTGGCAGGCCCCGTGGAGGCAATCCCAAAATCTGCATCCCTGTTGACCCAGGCTTACGAGTGGCTTCAGATGGCCGAGGGGCACAGGATCAACTACTACACTGCAGCCGAGGAAGAGGAGGAGGTGCCCCCTCTGCCTACCCGTCAGCAGAAGTGCCAAGGCCCTGCTATCTTGGCTGAAGATCCTGCCCCAAAGAAACCCTGGGTCAAGCGGGTAACTGCAGCTGCTTTGGCAGAGCAAGTCTCACATTTGGTTCAAGTGATTCCTGCCTTGACGCAGCAATTGGAGGCTCTGCAACTCCAACAGACCAGGTTAGAGGAGGTGGTATCAGGAGGTACAGCCAGACTCAAGACCCCAGCATATCGCCAGCCATGCTCGATTTTGATGGTTGCGACTTCAAAGGCAGCTCGGGGTTACTTGGAGCACATAGGGCCTCCGCCTCGAACAAGGCAGCCAGCCCTCTCCCCCAGTTGCAAGAAGCACAGGGATCCGACATCCCTGTTTCCCAGTTGCTGCTCCAGCAGTCTGAGGCCCTCAAAGCTCTGGTCAGTCATGTAGCAAATCAGGATGGGTTCCTGGACTATGGGGCGGGGTCCGCATCAAGCTCTTTCCTTTCCTCGGAGAGAAGCTACTGGCGGATTTGGCCGCCAGAAAAGGAAATTTCATGTTGAAGGTGGCTCAAAACGCAGCACGCCGTCTGCGCCCAGCAGAGCCCTTGCTTGAGAAGTTGGCCAAATTGCAGACCAGATGATCCACCAGGATTTTCTTGGAGCTCAGGAGATGCTGGCACTTGCAATGGTCAGCATAGAACAGGCCTCTCAGGATGGGGGCAAGCTACCTGCGCTGCAGGAGGAGCCACCAGCATCGATGTTTGCGAGTCGGCCTGCAGCAACAAACCCGGGCTTCGGGCGTTTTCGCCCTTGTGCCCGCCAGATTGGGCCATTACGACTCTGAGCTATGTCAAGGAGCTGGACATTATCAACACCAGGCGCCAGGTGCGCACAAGTTCTCCCAGGAAAGAAGGGACAAGCAAAGGGCCATGGGCTGCCCCAAACCCGAAAACCAGGCCACCCAAATAAGCCAAAGAATGCAGACAGCAGCAACAGCGGTTGAAGCGTTTCCCAGAATATTCAGATCATCAGCTCGAAGCCTTAGCTGAAGCACCTTTGCATGCCAGTCCATCAGGCGGTTTGAATGATCCTGATGTGACTACTTGCTCCCCTGTTCCGGGCCTCCAGCCTGCCAGGAGCGAAACAACTTCCTTGCCTCAGTGCCCTTGGAAGTCAATGCACCTTTTCTTTTGGGAGGTGGTGTTCCTCTCCTTTTTCTGAGTTCCTGCTTTCTACCATCCACGCAGAAAGTCCGTCTTCAAAGGCGTCTTCCAGAGCTTTGTTTCCCTTGCCAGTGCGAAAATATGGAGTTTTCTCTTCAGCTCCTGCTGGATTGAGAGCGCGGCGCAAGAATGCTTTTGATCAGGTTGTTCACGTCATGGTGATGGCCCTGAGCTATTGGCATGCTGATTTTCGTTTTGTGCCTGTGGAATCTTTGACTAAAACTCCCTCTCCAGCTCAGGTGGAATGTTTGGTGACTGTGCGGAAGTTCCTCAAAGCTTTCGGTAACTGTAAGGACCAGCTCCATGTGCCTTCCAATAGATCATCCGACCCTGTGGCCCTGTTGTCGGACCTGAGTGCTTTCCTGACTGAAAGAGGGTTTTCTGGTGATTGTTACCACCATGGGTTTCCTGGTGCCGAGGATCCTAATGTTGCAGGTCATGTTTTGCCGCCTGATGATTCACGTGCTGAGGAATTGCGTCCTTACAGACCTCTAGAACCCTCTAGGCTTAAAATCGCAGGTTGTGCTGCATGGGACCCCACTCCCTACCTGTCTGATGATATGTACCTAGCCTAAGTGGAGCCTAAAAGCTTGCCATGGACCAGCGACACGCCTCCTGATGATTTCCCTGACTTGTCAAAAGAGAAGTGCGATGCTATGCTAGACTTGGTCAAGCTTTGGGACGCCAATGGACTTGTGATGTTCCGGAAGGTAGCGCCAACCTTCACTTGGCAGCAGTGCTCCATTAGGTTTTTCAACAATTACAAAAATGAAGCCGCTGATCGAATGATAGGCGACCGTCCCTTCAAAATTGGAAGCGAGCCAGACTTCCGGGGGTGTCCAGAGCTCTCCCGACTGCTCAATTGCGGTCGGTGATTGAGATCCAGCCTCAGAAAGAAAGGCTTTCCATTTGCATCTCCGATAGGAGGGATTTTTACCACCAATTTCATGTTAGTCAGTCACGTGCCTTTTCGAACGGACTTTGGCCCCTCCTGCATGTTGAGGACATAGCCCACACAAAGGCCTATGCTGCATTCACAAGCAATGAAAAGCTGAAACAGCCGTATCAGCGGGAACTGCATGGAGACGGACTTGCCGGGCTTCCAACCAAGCCTGCTTAGCCAGCTCCAGGATTTTCCTGCTTGCAAGCTTGTTTTGCCAGTACCCCCAAGGCGACCATTTAGGCGTTGAGTTTGCAACCGGCAGCCATCGGAACTACTTCAAAGATTTTGGACTTTTGCCTGACCATGAGGAGCTCCGAAGCGACAAGGTCTTCAGAGGAGATCGTAGGGTTCAAGAGCTTGTCATTGATGACTTCTACGCTGTAGGTGTGTTCCCCACTGGTAATGCCTTGGATGCAGTAGACATGAATGATGCTTCAGCAGAAGGGTCTGCACTGCCATGCTTTAGGAAAGCCCAAGCAGCCTATCAAGTCGCTGGACTCCTTGGTTCCAGTGACAAGGACATAGTGGATGAGTGCAAGGCCAAAGTCACAGGTTGTGAGCTTGACTCCAGCCCTCACACCCGAAGCCTTGGCCTCACGTTGCTGGCCGCTCCAGCCAAAAAGAGGCTAGCCTAGCACTTGCCTTTCTGTCCTTGGAGTTGTGCACATTGAAGTATACCACTGATGCCTTGCATAGCTGCCTCGTAGGTGGTTGGACTCATGCCCTGATGTATCGTAGGCCTTTCATGTCCATTCCAAACAAGAGCTACACGCTAGTTAATGGTGACGAGCTTGACGCAGATGCCCCAAAGGTTTTGCCATTGCCCCGCAATGTTGCAGAGGAGCTAGTTTTACCTGCTGTTCTAAGCCCCCTGATAGCGACAAACCTTGCTGCCCAGATGGATGATGTCATCAACGCGACAGATTCCTCCGACAAAATGGGAGCAATTGTGAAGCGACCTGCTCGTGTTGAAATTGGCAGGGCGTTGTGGAGAACCGGCAGAAGAAAAGGAGGCTATGCGGCTATGCGCGTATGCTCTCTCGTGAAGAGGCTATGATCAGAAAGATTGACTTCATGAAGGAAGAGTTTTCTTCCATTCCACCCTGGGGTGAGCCTGAAGATGCGCACCCAGAAAGACCCATTGCTTTTCGATTTCATTTCGTTGAGGTTTGTGGCGGAGCTGGCAAAGTGTCAAAGTTTTTGGCAGAGATGGGATGGACTATAGGCCCAGTGCTGGACTTGGACCCATCACCTCACTATGACTTTGCTGGACTGCGCCTCCTCCAATGGATTTTCTTCATGATTGAAAGAGGCCGGCTGGACTCATTGATGCTTGGGCCGCCATGCACGACATTTTCGCCGGCCCAACATCCTGCTTCCAGAAGCTACGAGAAGCCTAGGGGTTTTGATCCTTTGCATCCCAAGACTAGCATCCGAAAGCAATTTGCCAGCAATTCTTGAAACACCAAAGCGTTCAAAGATGAGAAGGCTACAGGAGTGGCTGTGGCTTATCCAAGCTGGGCATGCGGAGGAGGTTTTCACCGACTCTTGCATGTTTTGATCAGTGCATCAGAAGGGGTTTGCTTTTTTGGTCGTCAATATGGACACAGAGGGTCTTAGCCGGAAGTGTGACCGCCAGCATGAACACACCCCCATTCAAGGCAGTTTTGCTAGGGCTTCCGCTGTCTATGTTGATGAACTTGCTCGTCAGCTTGCCTTCTGTTTGGACAGGTCTTTGCAGCTTCGAATGCGGTGCAGCAGCTACCAAGATTCCAGAACTGTTGGACTTGAGTCGCCTCTTGTAAATGACCTGCTGCTAAGTGGGGAGTGGGAGACTGTGTCATCATGGATTTGGAAGAGGCCTGCCCACATAAACATGTTTGAAACAAATGTTGCCTGTAGGCTTTTGAAGGGCCTTGCCATTTCCTCACCACACGGTAAGACTGCCATTGTAATGGATTCCAATGTAGGCCTGTCATCACTAGTGAAAGGCAGATCTCCATCCGAGGGTCTGCGAAAATGCACTCGCAGGGCAGGCGCTACCTGCGTTGTAGGTGATCTGTATCCCTCCTATCATTTTGGTCCCACGCGTTGGAATGTTGCTGACTGCCCTACCAGGTGCCACCCACTTCCGTGTCCTTTGGCCTCATTTGCAGAGTCACGCCAAGCTTTTCAGAACTTGGAGATGCCCTGGCGATGCTTGGAGGTATGCCCATTGTCACTATGAAAGGGTTCCCTACAACAAGCTGGTTGGTGCGTTTCCAAGCCTTATGGACTTTGATCACACCCTTGGATTTCCGGGTGAAGAGCCTTGTGTCATGCCTGGGAGTTTATCATGGATTTGTGGTGCTTGCGGCTGTGTTGGGTCATCATCTCACTGCCTCCTTGTTGGACTTGCCTTGACGTCCACCCGTGTCGTCTTCCTTGCTGGCCTCGTTTGCGCTGCCTGGCTTTTCTTTGGATTTACTTGGACTTGCACCTTGGGTGTTGCCCGGACCAAACCTCCCCTCTTGATTTGGATTCTCCTTGGATTTTTAGGGGTCAGCCAGGAGGTAGGTGCGGTAAGCCATGGAAACCTTTGCCCTCGCAACTCTGTGGACAATCAGCGCGGTTTAGCAAGAGGAGATGGCATCCTGGCTTCTGGAAGACCAGTCCTTGGTATTACCAAAGCGAGTCGAGAAAAGCTGCTTTCAATTTTTGCTGATTGGTTGGAAAAGGAAGGCGTTGTGCTCGATGCACTTGTAGGGCCAGGTGAACCTGACATTGACCTTGTCAACATCATGCTGGAGAGGTACGGCCGTGACCTTTACAGATCAGGGAGACCGTATGGTCATTACGCTGAAACTGTCAACGCAGGCCGAGACTGCGCAGGCTATTGCAGCCAGCATGGGACCTTGCTTACACCTGGTTGCAGCAGGAACCACCACCACATCATGTGGCGTTACCCTGGCAGCTCCTGCTGTCTTTGTTGACAACCGCATTGTCCTGGGGGTTGTCAAGAGTAGCTGGTGTGATTGCGTTAGTGGGGCGCTATCACTAGGATTGGCGAGGTCCTGAATGCCCAGCGACAAAACCTGCTGCTCCCGAGTGATCTTGGAGGCTCAATGGAATTCGCGCTACTTGAGATCCGAGAACCTAAGACACGTTTTCGGGCAGCAAGACACCAGTCTGCACGTTTGGATCAACCGCAACTTCTTCGAGTGGTGGAGCTGGCCTTTCGCTTGCTAAAACCTCAGCAGAAGCTATGGCCTCAATCTGCGCAAACCATGCGTCTCTCCTGGATGCCAATGGGGTTCGAAGTTGCCAAGTGATTATAAACGAGGGCTGGACCTCGAAGCCTTGGAGGAGCGTCATCGCTGCTGTTGACGTCAGAAGATTCAGAACTCACATGCCGCCACGGCAGGTGGATAAATCAAAAGATCATGGAGATCTACGTTCAGGAGGTGGGCGCCTTGCAATTTTTACCACGTCTGGAAGAGAGCGTAAAAAATCAAGTTCTCCAAGGGGTGGCGCTTTTCCCCTGGAATCTGGACTTGGCTTGGAGATTGCAAGCAGCACAGGTGCCGGAGACTATCTGGTTTGTCCTTTTCAAAAGTGAGGCGGGCTTGAGCACCCATGGGTTGAAGCATGGCGAGAAGAAGGCAGATGGAGGTATCAATGCCTGGCTCAACATTGAGCCCTGTGAAACTTCGAGCCTGCGTGGACTGCGTGGGTGGAAAAAGTGTGAGCCTTGAGAAGTTATATAGTCCAGATGAAAGCTCCGAATCATGTGCAATCTCAGCAAGACCGGTTTCGACTGAGTTGAAGTGCTCCATGTTGGAGAAGTTTCTTCTATATACAGCTGTCAGAGTTTTGGTTTTGCACCAACAGTGCAAGCCATGCACCTTCGGGGGACGCACCGTTCGGGAACAAGCTGCCATTCAAAGAAGGCCGCGATGGAAGGTGGTTGAGAACATGGGATGTCTCATCTGTTAACAGCCAATGCAGAGCAAATCTTTTCTGACTGGAGTCAGACAATGAGAAAGTCCTTTCACATCAAGGAAGAGCAAGTTAGAATTCCTTTCGTTGCAGGAGTCTATGATTCCTGTGATCATGAGAAATGACCCTTCGCTTGCTGTTCGCACCTTAGTGGTTTCTTCGGGAAGCACAGTAGGAGGCCGAAGCAACGAAGTGGCTAAAGTCGACACGTGGGGAATGATGGCTTGGCGGCTTGGCGTGATATTTTTTTTGAGGCACGGCCACAGCTGAGAAGAGAGATGGAGAATTGGTGGAAGCCTCGGACCGCCTTCCCGATCTACGATATCCACGGCATCCCGGAGTCGAGGTGGGCGGGATCTTTGTGGGACCCTCGAAGCCCACAGTTGGGGCCTCAGAACGCAATGTGATGGTAGCGGCTAGTAGCGGCCAAAGTAGCGGCCAAAGTGGCACAGTCTCCATGCGACCATGCGACAGGTCAGGCGACTTCTTCGGCACCGACTTTACCTGCAGCTCAAGTATGCCAGATGTGTTGGATGCTTAACAAAGTACATGCACGGAAAATATTCGGAAAGATAGCTTGAAAATGCCTCTCATTGGGTTCTGGGAAGATAGGCGACTCATACCTGTTGTGTTTGTAGTTGGCGGGCGTAATCTATTATATATACAGTATATATTTATTGAATATTATATATATATATATATATTTATTTAATATTATATATATACATTATTATTGATACAATGATTCGATGTGAAGCTTGTCATAGGACTTCTAGTGCATGTTAGCTGTACATGGATAGGATCATGTTGTTTCACTTGTTACACGTGGCTCAAGCCTGTAGTGAAAACTGTTAGAGCTGCCTAAAACTCCGTTCATGGTAGCGGAGCTCTCGGTGTGAGGGCAATTACATGTGCTTGCGTCGCTGCTGTCAAAGGAGAGCCGCAGTGGAAAGGCTGAACCGTTGGGAACGCT
>Ga0126342_10018895_pt1:0-10000 | contig 11772 bp, 11 predicted proteins | sample Cyp1metagenome_FD_92528 | JGI IMG/M metagenome (GOLD analysis project Ga0126342, IMG submission 92528) | Coral microbial communities from Lord Howe Island, Old Settlement Bay, Australia - Cyphastrea 1 metagenome | ecosystem: Host-associated > Invertebrates > Cnidaria > Coral ... | reverse complement strand
ATCATCATCATCGTCGTCACCGTCATCATCACCATCATCATATTCCTCATCCTCATCATCATTGTCATCATCAACAACAACATCATCGTCAGCATCATCATCACCATCATCATCCTCATCCTCATTGTCGTCGTCATCATCATCATCATCATCAGCAGCAGCAGCAGCAGCAACATCGGGTTTCATGACTAGCTGACTAGCTGACTAGCCACACACAAGGGGGATGGGGGATGCGGCAGTTGAAGCCGAGTTCGTGGCCGATTCCTCCACTGAGCTCCTTGACTACCTGGTGGACAGCTTCGAGTTGTTCTGCTGTGTCCATACCATGGCATTCTTGGGTTACAGATTCAACCTGAACAGACTTGCTTCATAGTGAAACGACTCTTGAACCCTCCATAGCCTATGGTGGAGATAATATTTTAGCGCGAAATCTCTTGTGCCGCCTTAAGTCTAAGTAGTCTAAGTGTGGGTGCGTTCGGTTGCGATGATTTCAAGACATGCTTGTGATCAAAGATTATCAAAGCCGATGGCCTGAGGAGGAAGGACAAACTCCCCGCCATTTCTTTCCACCATCCTTGGCAATGCTTGGGCAATGCTTGGTTGATTTGTCGCCAGAATTCGTGGTCTTGACCCAGGTCGAAAAAGTCAATCGTAAGAATCGTCTACTTTTCTGGAACATTGTGGCATTTGTTTACCTCAGCAACTGTATCCCATACCATACCTTGTATACAACCGCAAACGAAGTACAATGCTTAGCTGACAGGCTTACAGCAACACCCAACCCCATGACTTTCGATCTTTGGCCCCCGTTGATTTTACGGGATTGCCACCGATTTTTGAGGTGACATGTCGAGGCCCCCGCGCACAAAGGTTCATGATCACCTGTGCGGCTGGGTCCTGCAGGACAACAAGAACGGACCTTGGTGCAGAGGGATTGTCTGACGGAGAATTGGTGGGTTGTTGCATACGTGTTGCATACGTGGGCAAGTGGATACAACCATGGACAAAAGATCACAAAAGCATAAGTCTGAGCAAGAGTCCACAAAGAGAGGTAATTTCGATTTCACTGAGTCTCATGCGCAGTTCAAGACCTGACGTCCCTGTTGGCCCAAGCTTTGGAAATTCAAAGTATCTTCACTTCCCACCCTTCCCGGCGTTGGTCTTTGCGAACGAAGAGTTCTTTGGCATCAGCTCCTGTCAGGTTGGTGGTTTATTTTCAAATAGTGCCACCCTGGGGAGTTTCTTCACAAGAGTTGAAAGTGTTCCTCATGTCATTTGATTTTTTTCTCACAGGCCAGACCCCACATTTATTTCTCTGCCGGAATGTCATAAAGTCGTGGAAAGCTCTCGGCCACTCCATCCGGTCAATTCCCATGCGGTTCACATTGTACTTGCCCCTCGACCCAAGCTGCCTGGCATAAAAGTGCTGACCTCGCCTGCGGCCTGAGCAAAGGGACAGAATCTCCAAAACCGGATGCAAAGGTGGTAATCCCATCTTACTCAACCAGTGCATCATGCATTATAGGTGGGGCGTTGCTCAGGAGTTTGCTTGGAGGTGGAGGGACAAGTAGGGAGGAGAAAGGTCTTGGACATTGCTTGCCTGCACTCACCACCATCACCACTACCACCACCATCACCACCTTCATCATGACGATAATCCACCCTGAACCCCCAGAAAATTCAATGCCTAGAATAAACTTGAAAATGGCTGTGTTTCAAAGCTTCTACAGCCCAAAAAATGTTAATAGTCGTGCTTCTCCGTTGAGATTGCAATGCGTCGCTTCCTGGCTTTCAACAGTTACCAGCTTTGCTTTCCAGATTCTCTAAATTAGCTGCCAACGCTACTAAGGGATACTAAGGGCGTGCTTGTTTGTTTCACAACATCCTGGTATCAATCGGGAGCAAAGAATTTGAGGCTTGAGGCCTATTGTGTGACCTAAAGAGTAGGAAAGTTGATGCGCGCGTGTATGAGTAGCGATTCCTCAGGGGGCTTGCAGGGTCAGCGATGTCTATCAGATATCACGTGGACGTCTGAGGACTAATTGGAGCAGGACCAGAGACAAGCGTGTTGATTGTAGGTGATCAATCAAAATGATGAGAACCAACGCAAGACGATTTTGCGAGTCGAACCAAGACAGCTGGTGTTAAGAAAAAGTGATTATGCGATGCATGTTTGCAACCAGCACTTATGGGGACACATTCATGATGAATCAGGTTTTGCATCGACGGCAATGAGAAGGAGCTTGGGGGCGAGATTGGAGGTAGGAGGGAAAGGTGCCTGAAAAATCCTTTGGCAATGCAGCGCGCGGATGCTAAGATCAACTTTTCTGGAAAAAGGAAGGCTCAGACATGAGACAGGCACCGGTGTTCATCAATATTCTGATCGTTTTTCTGACTCCACAGATCTCCACATTCTGTTCACGTCGAAAAATATGGTTCTCCCAAGAAAATGAGGAATGTCTTGGAAATTGCTTTAAAAAGTGGTTGCCCAGGGGTGGTTCAATCTCTTTGGTTGTTTGCTAGAATCCCTCAATTTGGTACTCGATTTTTTTCACGCCAGGCATAATGATTCACCACGTTTCACAACCATTCCGGGATCTTAATATCTTAGCATATCTTAGTGCTCGGTACTGGTCAGCATCGTGTCAATTGGGGGGCAGCCTGTGTCACAGCTCCAGGGCTGGAGTTGTAGCCAGTGGAGCCATCAGTCACGAAAATCGCCATCCTCCTCGACGAAATAACTGGATGATGTCTATCATACGAATCATACGATGTGCGTACACCTGGAAAATCAGGCAAAGAAGCATTCCAAGGATGGTGAACTGATACGAACTGATGTGAACTGTAGAATTTAAGAGAACTAAATCATGAATCTAGCAAGCATCCAGTTAGAAGAAGGCTATGTTGCACTTGACCCTCTTCATGAATTTTGAATTCTCTACGATGATGATCGGGTAGGAGGAGTCGTTGTATCCACGTCAAGAAACTGCATTTGATATCCATTAGGGTGGAGGGAAACGACGAAGGTGACGATGGCGGTAACCACTGGACCCATGTATCATCCGTCCTTGGACCTCTCAAGCTCCATCAGCACCTTGGAAACGCAGAGGCTGTCTGGTTTTGTCCACTCTGTGAAACTGGTGGAGTTTGGATCTTTTAGATCTTGCATTCCTGGAACCTAGAGTCAATGCGCCCTGCCTACGTATCCCCTAACTGAGAAGGGTGGGCCTTGTTGGGCCTTCACTGCAGATTTGTGAGCAGTTCATCTGCCCTCAACTGACAGTCTTGTTGTTTCTAAGACGAATGCAATCAGACTCCGGCCAGCTAAGCTGTGCTTTAAGGGGGAAGGTGCACGTGTTTTCAAACTATGCAAATGGTAACAGAAGACAGGATTTGAAGCGTTGTCACATTGGGCGCATGATGTTTCCACGCTTGCCCCTTTCCTCTGAAGATTGGCCCAATTCCCAGCATTCTGAGGAATCTGCCAAGACCTCACATGGATGGCCGCACTAGCTTCCGAGCCACAAAAAGAAATGGCTCAACGGGGACGTTGAATCATCTTTGTAGAAAATGAACTCCATATCATATATTACACACTCCTTCGGTGGGAATACGTCCAGTCAACCTTTGACCCAACACGCAAGGTCTCTTCTAGCTTTGGACCACTGGGACACCACAAATTCACCCGGAAAACTAAAACCACTTGTATACCCATACTTGAATTCACGAGATGAATACTGCAGGCGAGTCTAATTCAGATCCAAGGCTTTTCAAGCTTATGATCCTACTGGACTGGCAGCGATGGATCGTAATGCTGCATGTTTTCGAATGCTTCCAGTGGCCGCCCTATTAGGGGCTTTTGATGCGGTCCATGTCACCTGCCCTGTAGATCACCCTGGGATCCGGGTCTCTGTGGGGACCCAAGCCCCAGAGCTTTGAAGTGATGGTTCTACATTGTTCTACCACATGAATGTTCTTTATGTTCGTTGTTGTGAGTGGTTCTGATCTTGGTGGCTATGATTCCAGATCAGTGTACATAGTGGGCAGTCTTTCGCATGGATTTTTTCTTGATTTAGCTATTGCTGCATATGCTTCTCCGGCCACGATCAAGGAGTGTCAATAAACAGTAAGAAACATATCCGCCATGGTCCGTCACGCCACTTTCAAAGAAAAGCAGAATGCATTCCGCAAAACACCTCACACCCCAACATCCGCAACTGTTTGAGCTATTTCGCTTGGATGCTGCGTTCGGTCTCTAGTTGAAAGCAGTTGAGCTGATTCCCAGTCCACTGCCCGAAATCAACCCAACCTCACGTCTCAGCACACACCCCAGCCTGAGAGGCAAAGGCACTGGGGATATATCGAGTAGATCCTTGAGCCTGAAGGGTCTATTTGCCCATACAACACATGTTGTCACACAAACTCGCTAACCAACTACAACTGCTTTTTTTATGTTGATGTTCAAATGGGTGTTCGATGAACTCCTGAGCATTGGAACAAGGACCTGCAACCCTTCAATCATGGCCTGACATGGTACCTGCAGGCGGGCCCATGCAAACTCAGGTAGCTCCACTCAATTCTAGAGCGACCCCTGGTCATATCTATCTTTTATCATGCAAGTTGTGTTTTACATGTTCAATTTCCTCCGTAATCTCTATAACCAGGTATCTAATGTACATAATTGTACATACCAATACAAGTGTCTGTAGCTCCAGCTTCAGCGCACATTTCATCTCCATGTGTGGTGCTGATCCAATGACTGCCACGCCCGAAAAGTCCCCGCACGTCGGAAATCACAAGATCAACTGCTGTGGCGGCCTCACAAGGAACAAAATGACATGCAACAGGAAAGATGCCCCAAACAATTTGAACAGAATGTGAGGTGCCAGAGCACACTTGCTGCGGCCGCACCTGGGTGGCACCATTTGCGACTGGGATGCCTCAAGGCGACATCATGGTGATATCCATTTCTGGACAGCAAAAGAGTCGTTCACTTCAGGGGCCCCGAGCTTTGAGTCAGAACTAACCAAGTGTAAGTCTTCTAAAGAAATGTGTACTGTGCAGTTTCTCGGTTTAACCAGCACTCTGTGACCACTTCGCAACCATTCCCTCACAAATTTGGTTTTAAAATCATCAAAAATCAAGCGTTTGTCTATCTTTTGAACATGGAAAGGTTGTAATCCTAAATGCCCATGTTTGCTGGCTATTTGCTGGTTATTTAATGGTTAACCATGTGCAACCAGCGGTTCCCTTGCCTCGTTTGGCCATCTGCAGCTCCAGGTGGCCGGTGCTCAGCTCCAAGCGCCGCGTGGCAGCGGGGTTCCTCAGCGCCCGTCTTTGGTAGTTCTACATATGGGAATTCTATGATAATTGTAAGGATTTATAGGGTAATTATAGGGTAATTATATGGTAATTATAGGGTAATTATAGGGTAATTCTGTGAGAATAATAGGGTAATTCTATGATCACTATAGGCTAATTATATGGGAACCCCTTCTCGTATTTTCAGTGTAATTCGATGTAACTATATGTAATTACTTACATATAATTCTGTGGGAGAAATATGTGTAGGAAGCAACTCATGAAATTTCACTGGATTTTATGGGTATATGGTTGGTTTGTGATTTAGCTTCAAGCCAAAACGAAGTCAAAGAATGGGATTGAACAGGAGCCCTCGAGTGGACAAAGTTCCCCACCAACGTGATAGCTCCTTTGCTTCGCAAACCATATCAGTACTGTGTGGGGACACATCTCTCTCAAACTTGTCAAATAGCGCTGTGATTGCATACGGAATCCGTATCTAAACAACTGTAAATCATCAGCCACGGTAGCTTTTTAATGGCGGCATGTGAACATTCACACGCACGTAGCTGCCACTGGCCGTGGAGTAGATACCATTCCAGTTTCTTCCTTGTGATGGTACTGGGAAAACAGTAAGCCTGGCAACAGACCAGTTGGCCGAGTATCCATTGCTGCCCCAAAGCCAACGTGCCCTCATTCACAGTGTGAGAAAGAATCAGCACGCAGGAGCCACACATGGTCGCACCTTTGAAGCCAATTGGAGGGGAAACAAAAATACAAGTTCTGGTCGATCCATTGGTTTTTCTTTTCAGCAGATTCAAGAAAAAGAATGACTTCGGCCTGGAAAGATGTGATGCAGAATCTTGGCAGCCTAGTGTGATCAAACCTTCCAAAATTTTCTGGCTGGGATCTTGCAAGGTTTGTCATGAGAGATACCTACTGTCCCATAGTTATGCTAGCTGGGTCATATAATCTTATCCTTAGGCCATGTAGCAATTTGCCTTCCTGCACTTTCAGCAAAACTTGCTGACTCACGAGCACAACAGCCATGAGTGCACTTGGAATTGTTTGCTCTTCCAGTCCTTGCAGTGGTCCAATAAGTCGTCTGAAACTCTCCAGCTGTCACCAAGCCGTCACCACCCTCGCCTCTAGGCATCGCCAGCTGTCGCAACGCGCGCCAAGCCCAAGTGAGTCGCCACCTGAATCGTGTGGGACCATCCAGAATCCAGTGTCCTTTTCTCGGTCCTATTGCCGGTCCCGAAGTCTAATACGGATCCTGAAATAAAACAGGTGTTTCATTGTTTTTTTCTATATAGATTCTGAAAATAAATGAAGAGATAAATAAATAAATTTATTAATACAATAAATTAACAAAGTAATATATAAATAAATGATAATAAATGAATGAATAAATATATAAATTATTAGTAATTATTAAAAAACCCTCTTGCAAACCAAATTTGTTGTGGTTTGCACCAACTCGTTGACCTCCACCCGACCACCCGATTCGGACGTGCCACCTATGTGCCCAGCTGGAGGCTGAGGTAAAGGGTGACAACAAGGAAGTGAGGCCATCCACCACCACCTGGGCCACAGAGGCCTGGATGCTCTGAGATCTAGTTGCTCTGTGTTGCTCTGTGCGGCTGTATGATACAGATACAACTTGATACAACTGCATACAACTGCTATCAATGCCAACAAGGAATCACTGCTCTGACAACTCGGACAGGGCCAAGGCCAGGCCGGGGCTAGGTTGCTAGGTGGATAGGCAAGCGCCCTTTTGTCAGCACATCTTCTGTTCTGCCATGCTTGTGTTGGCACACTGTCAAGATCTGTCAAGGCTGCAAGGAAATTCCACAGCCTCACCACAAAGGATGGTGCAGCTTACCCTGTCCACAGAAGTGAGAAGTTCCTTTCCCCTTGGCCGCTCAAAAAGGACCACTGTAGCCTTGTTTATGTAATGCTGAAGAGCTCAAGGGACTTTAGGGGATTTTAAAATGGCTTTGAGGAACTTCACCAATACTTTGGATGACCAAACGTCCAAGCCAAAGAACTACAGAGGCTTGCGAGCCTCAAAGGTGGCTTTCCAGCCGGACTTCTTGTCAATGAAATAGACATGGCCATTCTGCACAGGTGAAGGATCTGCACACCAGGACTCGATTTGTTCAGCCACTTCATCAAGATTAGCCCATGTGTTAAAATCAGCATCTGGCATTGCTTGTCGATTTTGCTCGGTGTTGAGGATCTGCGGGGCCAAACCAATGGTCTTAGTGCCACTGGGCAAGGAATCTGACTCCGCCAGTGACCGGACCAAGTGATGTACTGCCACCTTCGCTGTGCCATAAGGTAAGCTCCAAGCTGTGGGAGACCATGCCGCAGCTGCACCGGGGAGGATCAACAGCCCCCCAGTCTTTAGCATCTGCGACGAGACGTAGGATGCCACGATGGAGCTGTAAACCGAAGATTCGACCATGGCCATAGTGGTGGCAAGCACTGCTGGATCCTCCGCAGTGCCCATAGCGAAGCCACCTGCCAGGTTCACCACAGCATCCAAATGTGCCAAGTTTGGCAGTTGACCTTTCAAAAACTCCACCAAGAGCTGTCCTCACCAGGGAAAGGCTGGATTCCCATGGGGAGTCTTGCTGGATCATTTCAACTTATATTTCAAGTCAAACATCTATATTCTGTCCCTGACACCCATGACTCATCCTCCAAGAATCGCAGTTGGGGTGCTATAATTCTGGCCGCAAGAGAGGCCAATGGATCCCAGTCAACGCTGATCGAGATCGTGCTCTATTCATATATACAGTATACATACATATTATATAAATACAGTAGTATATATACAGTAGTATATACAGTAGTACATACATCTGTGTGTGTGCGTGTTTCCAATCCCAGGTTGTCCTTGTTGAGCCCTCTCGGGGCTGTCAGATGGCAGCATCTGGCAGAAGGAGAGGCCTTTGCCAGCCCCTTTCGGGAGTGTCAGGTCCTGAAAGAATCGCAATGGATGTCCCCCTCCATGAAAATAGCTTGGGAGGGGTAGTGGACCTTCAAATTGTGTACTTGCTCACTGCCAAAGTCCATCAAACCCCTCACACTGCGAGGAGGAATAAGACTCTCTGATGATCTGGAAGAAACTAATCAGTATAAGCAGAAACAATTATTCAAATTCGCGAGACCGTAGACCTGTATCTCCAATAGCAATGGTTGTATGCTCGTCATGGCTTGTTGTACAAACAATACAATGATACTGGATGGTGAGAGACTTTTGGCTTCTAGGACTTTGACATCCTGGAGTCGCTCAAACACACATTCAATACAATGATATAGTACACTCTAGTACACTATGGACTGTAGTGTACCTGGAAAAGTTTGCCAATCATCTGATGGGGGTCCGCTCCAATGGTATGCCAGTTGCTCTCCAAGAACTTTTCGCTCACTCGCCGTCCAAGCTGACCTGCAGCACCCAAAACCAACACCTTCCGGGCTGCCATGATGCCACTGCTAAACCTTCGAGCCACCGAAGCTATGTTGGAATTGGATGGAATTGGTTCTTAATGCAAAATGTTGCTGTGATACTTCACCCAAAATGTGGCGCTTTCATGCATTTTCCACATCTGGACCTCATGTCAAGGCTGCCATAGTGGTTGAAGCCAGCCAAAAAGCTTCGGTCAGAGACGTGTCGTGTACACTGCTTTAAGCCGTGCAAAATAAGGTAAAGCCATGGTGGGTTTTAAGACATGCCCAGAAAGCAACCCAAAGACACTATCTGAACTGTGTGCAACTGTGCAACAGGGAAAAAAACTACTCATTCCCTCCTGTACGGTACAAATACATGTTTCCCTTCTGAAGTAGACCATCATACATCGGAGATCCTGCAGTTGATCTTGGCTTCTGCAATTGTCCAACACCTCTGAGGGTCCAGCCAAAGGCTTGGAGTTCTGCTGGGACTTCAAAGTGTCTCCAAAGCTGAGAATGATCTTGGCAAAGTCCTTGCTGGGTAAAATGTGTCACCAAAAAAGCTTAAACAAGTTGCTAGGCATGGTCCTGACTTGAGTTCTGTCAAAACCGCCCATCAATTCACAGCTCCAACGGCTCCAGTACCACACAGTACTTGTTCGACTTGTTCGACTTGTTCGACTTGTTCCCCTTCCAGTCATTTCCATGGAACCATTCATGGAAACATCTCCCCACTCACTCAACCACTCTGACAAAGGATCTGCGAAATCCATGGCTTGGTAGATGCGAAGTCGATCCAGAGCTGCTTCATTCATCTGGGGGGCGGGGAAAACTGAGCTTGGCGGTACTTCATGAGCTTTGAGGAAATCTGCACTATTTAACGTATTTCCATGAAGGGAATATTTCGAAACAGTTGATTCAGTTGATATTTGTCGTGGTGGAAAACTTCTGCATCTGCTGTCATTTCTCGATCTCCACATAGAAAGGAACCGTCCCGATAGGGGGGGTGGTGGTTGAACAACCAGGGCGGGCCTGCCTGCCCCCCCCCCACTGCCGAGAACAACCTGGGGGGGTTGTTGTTCAATTAATCCCGGGGGGTTGTTCTCGGCGAAGGGGGGGGTGAGGTAGCTTTTCCCTCTATTAGGGGAGCCCTGGAGACCTATGAACACCTGCGGACAAGAAGTGGCTGCTGCACTCTCTTTTTACACTACGCGGTTTGCTGCTAGTCTTGAGCCAT
>Ga0126342_10018894_pt1 | contig 11772 bp, 10 predicted proteins | sample Cyp1metagenome_FD_92528 | JGI IMG/M metagenome (GOLD analysis project Ga0126342, IMG submission 92528) | Coral microbial communities from Lord Howe Island, Old Settlement Bay, Australia - Cyphastrea 1 metagenome | ecosystem: Host-associated > Invertebrates > Cnidaria > Coral ... | reverse complement strand
GGCGAAGAGCTTGGCCAAGAGTTGGCAAGGCAACAGTGGACGTGGAAGTGGAGGCAGAGGTGGTAGAAGAGGAGGAGGACGCGGAGGAGGAGAAGGAGGAGGAGGAGGAAGGAGGAGGAGGAGAAGAACAACTCTGATAAAATTTAACAACCCTCACCTGGTAGGTGGGGAATTAAGATATTCCAAGATCATCTAAATATCTGGCTAGGAAAACACACGGATTTCAGCTCTAGCAGTTCCTTGCCCGCGCTCACGGCTCGGTGCCCGGACCCTACGCTTCCACGCCATGCCTGGGGGATGATCCTCTGTTTCACAGTTTCCCATGACGGATCCGGCTGGTGCTGCTATATATGGTGTGCCATGGATCCCATCAAGATTAACCCCAGTCATGTTAGCATTTTTCTACCAGCACCATGGATCCGTCATGGGTTTGGAAATGTAAATGGGAACATTTTCCCCCACATCCACCATGGTTCCGAGGTTGGGGGGTGCGATCCAAAAGATCCATGGGGAGGTACACGCCAAAGCCATGGTTCCAAGAGAATCATCACATGCTACGTTTTTCAGAGGGAAAATGCTGAGTAAGCAATGGATCCATCGATTTAGAATGATTTAGACGGAAAAAAAACATCAGACAAAGCCATATCATATACTCAAATATACTACCCTCTGGTAATTTAACATAGCTATAGAAAATCACCATGTTTAATAGGTAAACCATCTATAAATGGTCCATTTTCCATAGCTATGTTAGTCTACCAGAGGGTACAGTAAAATGAGAAACCTATGTTGCTCTTGGGTCTCCAGTCACATCCCTTCCGTCTCGTCACGACCTCGTCACGACCACTGAGAGCACGACAAATACGCAGCAAGTGAGGCAAAATCAGAGCAAACCTCCGAGCTCCGGGGCACGTTTCAAAGCCACAGATGGAAACATGGCGCTATGGGCTGGTGATCAAAATGGGAAATTCATGTAGGAAAACCATCAATGTTTAATGGGGATATAAAACATGGGGATATCACATGGGATATATAGATAGATAATGATAGATATATGATATATGTCTGTTTTTCATCAATAACCACCAATATAAACATATGGGTGTGTCTGAAAATTTAGGCACCAAAATGCGCAATGGGGACGATGATAAACCATTGGACTTCGGGGGTACTTTTCCTATTGGACTCTTTTTTTTAGCCAACCAAAAAAGGCCTGTTCGAACAGGTTGAGTATGGGAATATAGAAACATGACGCTTTTAGCTACTGTAATTTTTCTTGGATTTTCACTGGCACTCTTTAAGTGCGGGGTTTTCCAGAGCTGTTGGTTACTAGGATCCATGGATTGGGTTCAGCGAAACTCTATAGGAAACCTGGGAAAACCATCCAAGTATGGAGGTTTCCATGGGTTTTCACCGCACTTTTTTTCTGCCAAATTCGGGAACTCCAATGGTTATCACTTTTCCAAATGGGTTATTTCCCCAGCAGCCAATCCTGGCCCGAAAAAGACTGGGTCTTCCGAACAGGTGACTTTGCGGCATGTGCTCCATCTCATTGATATAGAGCAAGGCAGTGGACCTCATTGGTTGAGTCTTCGGACGGATCGCAGCAAGTCACTGGTGAGGTCTCTTAATCGATCAACTCTTTCCCGTCTCAGCCATTTGGAAACGGGAAAAATCCCAGTTGAAGGGGACTTTTGATGCTTATATGTGTATATATATACATATCTTATATCGACTTGTATCTGCCAGGTTGATTGCCCAAACATCCAACCCCCATATATAATCAAATATGCCTAATGGGACCCCAAGATCTGGTACTGAATAGTTGGATGTTGATCCCCAGAGAGTGGGCTTCCTGCTGTGAAAAATGATGATCACTTGTGGCTGTTGATCCTCACGTCTCTGAGAGATAGCACGTAGAAAAAAATTGACTTAGACTTAGCCTAATATGCTCCATGTATAGTGACTATTTACCTACAAAACTGGGTCATTTATGGGCTAACTGTTGGTAAATATATGTACAGTAAATATTCCAGCACCATGGAGCATATGGGTCCAGTTAGCACCATTTGAAGGGCAATCCGCTCATCCAATCACGGGGGTTTACCGAGGTTTTCAGCATGACAACATTTCAACAAATCACTTCGCCAACATCAACAATGGACCGACAATGACCTAGGATTTCTCCGCAAAATACCTGGTTGGTGGTTTTAACCATCTTGAAAAATATGAGTGCGTCAATGGGAAGGATGACATCCCATATATGAAATGGAAAATAAAACATGTTTGAAACCACCAACCAGATACATATTGTGGATGATATTCTACCCAAAACACTACAGTGGAAAACATCTCAGGAATCCAATACCGCTCCCATACTACGAAAACATGATCGAAAGCCCTATTTTCTATGGGAAGATGACGGATTTTTTCAGGTCCCATCAGCCAGGGAGTCCCTATAATTTCATATAAATTCCATGGATCTTTGGAATCCAGTTGAAAATTCACATCGAGAATCCAATCATCCAATCCGTCGAGGTGCTGGTTGGTTGCAGGAACGCACTGCTGGGTACCGACCATGTACTCCTCAGGAGTCATATTCGACCTGGCGTTTATGGAGCTTGCGAGCTGATCCATGGCGTTGATGACAGAGCTTTTCCAACGTTGCTTATGAATAAACCACACATTCAAACCACTGGGGAAAGAACCTTGTACTCACCTATGATAGTCATTAATGTAGTCATATATGATGTCAACCCCGGATTAATAAACCATAGTCGACATTAACTAGGGGGGGTACTCCTCCAATAGTCATTTCATCTAATACTTTTTTATGGTACCCTCCCAACTAAACAGCCGTTTAGGATTTATTCATTCAGGGTTGACATTAGTCATGTTACCTTGCATCTTTCGCCTTTTTGGATAAACCGGGAGCCATAGAATCCAAGGGAATTTCCATGAAATTTCCAAGGCTTCCAAGGGAGCCTTTTAAGGGCCAGGTATATAGGAGATTCAAAGAAACATATCACCCTATAGGGTATATTTTGAAAGTTGTGGCCTGTCCCTAGGGTATACTTTAATGAAATACATTGAAATACTGTAATCCCTAGAGAAAAACAGGAATCACACTTTTTTGTGCCGAATAAACGTTGGTGACCAAATCAGATCGGTCCGGATTGTTTCAAACTTTTGGCAAGTTGGCAAACCGACAAGTCGATGGATCGTCTGCAACAGAGAACGTATCAGAGTTTGAAACCCAAAGACAGACCTTGATCTCCAAGAATAAATCGGTGACTATCTGGTTGGTGGTATACCTACCCCTCTGAAAAATATGAGTTCGTCACTTAGGATGATTATTCCCAATATATGGACAGTCATAAAAGTCATGTTCCAAAGCACCAACCAGCCTTTTACTCGGCTTTGAACCCCCCGAAGACAGGCAGACTAGCCAGCTACAGCTGTATGGTCTTCACTCCGCCTGGGGATTGTCCCAATTACCCGAAAAAAGCGCCTGAACAAGTGATCACATCCTCCGATGAGCAAGAATGTCACCGCCTGAGTTGACCCACAGATCAGTTTTTCATGGCTATGAAAAGTCTACTGAGTTAAGCATCATATCTCGTTCTATGGCCGCGAACATGATCTTTAGTTGAACTGATGGTGACAAGCTGAGCTGATGCCATTGATGCATCTTCTAGGAGTGCTTTCAATGAAGGTCCCATGGCTGGCCCGCCTTTTCGCACCAATTCTGAAACCTGTTCTCCGTCCTTACATGTTTCCTATTGTCGGAGTTTTTGCGGCTCATATGATGTGGTCATTTTTCATCAAGAGGGAAAGTGAAGCTTGTGCTTTGAAACCACAGCAGCTGATATCCAACACAATTGTCTAATTACTTTTTTGATTGGAATAGCGCAGTCGCAAAGATTACCTTAAATTATTCCCATCTTTCCAGATCCCATTCGTGAAAAAAAAACATCACATATTGTTGGATATTTTTATTCCCTTGAAATATTCCAACGTAAATAAACGGTTCACGTTGCGTAAACGATTCCTAATCTGAAATCCACCGTGAATGTAGATCATGATTTTCGTGGCTTTCACCAGTGGCTTTTCGACATTTTTCTGTACCCTCTGGTAATGACTAACATGGCTATTGAAAATGGCCCAGTCGAAATAGTGGATTTTCCCATTATGGTGATTTTCCAGTTCGCTATGTAAACGTTTACCAGAGGGTATGTTTACCCGGTACCCCAAATGGGTAATAGATGTTTTGCATGGTCAGTGTACACAGTTTTTTTGATCTATGGATATCTATGGCCATCCATCCCATGAATTGGAAATCCTTACAATTTGGCTACCCGGCCTGGTAAACTAACAGTAAAAGCGAACTGGAACATGGCCCAGTCGAAATAGTGGATTTACCCCATTCAAAACATGGTGGATTTTTCCAGTTCGTTTTTTGAGAACGTAGAAAGCAGGCCGGGTAAATCTATATAAATCATTCTAAATCCCTATGAGCATGGACCATGGATTGATGATCATCTGCTTTTATGGGAATTTAATAACCATGTTTAGACCATGACACGTAAACTTAGTTATGCATATTCATGGTGAATAACAATGTTCTTAAATATGGTTATACAAACAGTTCCGGTTTACATCAAGTTTCATTTTATAGTTGGAGTTGTACAATCAATATTAATAACTGCTATAGTTATTCTTATTCCCAATTCATCCATGATATGTTCATTTTATTTCTGATATATATATATATATTTACACACTCCCACTATCCACTATCACTATCTTATTTCCATGTATGATGAATATGATTACGTATATACTATTACTTACTATTGTTATGAAATGAATTAATACATGTTAGTACTATTTATACATATAATTATAGATATAGTTCCAATAACAATAACAGTCACAATGGGCACATAAATCATATGGAGGTTTCCCAAAATATTGGTACCCCAAAACATGGGAAAGTTCCCATTGAGAATAAGCACTGTTGGATGATTGTTGGGGTACCCCTATGACTTAGGAATCCTCCATAGTTAGTATTCTTTATAAATCCTTGGGATACCACCCTTATTTGACACCAAGAAACTATACGGTGATTCCTTTTTGTGCACCATAGAAAAAATCTTTTGGGGGCTACAAATGTACAATCCTATCTTGGTAATGGTAACAATTTGGATTTTAACCAAGGACTTAACCATATCTTTATTGGATTTTATTGCGATAATTTCCCTTACATTCACCATCATGAACCAGGGTTCGGGAGAACAGGCTTCGGTCGTGATCAAATTTACCCAGATTTATGGGTAATATCCCATACTATACCCATAATCTCCCAGATACCACTATATTTTCCCATTAATTCCCATTCATCACCATTAATCTCCATTATAGGAGCCTTAAATACTCATATATTCCGTGATATCTGGGTAAATCACACTATTTTCCCATTCATCTTACCCAAATCTTGGTGATTTTTTGGATTTTCCCATGAAAATTATAGGATTTTTCCAGATATCACCATTAATCACCATGAATTACCCAATCTCTTTATTGAAAAGTTGTGAATCCTTGGGACTTCTTTGCTTTGCGACTTCGTCCCGTCCCGGTCTTTGGAACCAACGCACCTCCGAGGGCCAGCAGATTGCCTCTGGTAGGTTCATCGCCTCATAAAAATCACCAATTTGGGATGGTTGAAACATGTTGAAACCCAAAGAAAATCATGGATCTTGGCAAAGCAATAAACCATCCAGATTTTGAATATAACACCCTATCTGGGTAAATTATAGAATATTTCACTCACCTGAATTACTGTAAGGCCATAAAAGGGGATGATTCCCCTTATTAACCATGATTCCAGGGCTCGGGAGAACAGGGTTTGGTCGTGATCAAATTTACCCAGATGGATGTTTACCACCTATCAACTGGTGATTCGGATTTCGTCACATTTCGTAACCATCCACCAAATTTTTCATGGGGATTTACTGGGGATTTACGAATAAACCAATGCTTGAAGATGTTTTTTTAATGTTCATCATGTGTTCATAATGAATGCTGATCATATGTTTATGGCATAGATGTTCATCAAACTCCCCACTTCGAAATTATGGCAATGTGAAATACTGTTAAGATGTTAAGACATATGTTGTAATGTGGAAGATGAGGAATTCACAGGAAAAAACAATAGCATAGTCATCCTGATGGAGAAAATCATGATAGGTACTATATATAATATATGACTGGCACATATTAGTTTGTTTTTTTTATTGAAGAGGTTACCTTAAACATACAGTAACCATATTTTGTAGTATCCTTAAGATTTAATAAACCCGAAATGACAAGCCCAGACTGCTTGACTCTGCTAGTTGCATAGTAGGTCGTTCGGTGCCCCGACACAACCTCCGTTGATGACCACGGCAGGGGGCAACGCACTTCCCACAGCCTCGCGGCTCACAAGTGAAGGTCTTGATGGATAGAACTCCTTGGGATCTCACCCCACCAACTGGCTATAAAATATAGTATAATACGAACTGGTTATCTATGGTTATATGATATTTCCTATCTATGGTTATCATATGGTATAAAGGATGGTTGAAACCCTATAAATCATGGATCTGGGTAAATAACAATAATTCACTGACCTGAATTAGTGTAAGGCCATTTGGGGATGATTCCCCTTATTAATAATGATTCCAGGGTTCGGGAGAACAGTGAGGTCGTTATTATTTACCCAGATATGATATTTCCAATTGTAACTGAACAAACGAAACAAGTATTGATAATTTGAAATGCGCATCCAAGGATCCAGGTGCGATGAACACACCACATATCTGAGAGCAGCCTTTTTTGTGCATGTGGGCGGCGTCACTTAAACCACAGTTACATACCTGGTTGGTGGTTGACCTATCCCTCTGAAAAATACTAGTCAGTTGGGATGATTATTCCCCATCTATGGAAAAATAAAACATGTTCCAAACCACCAACCAGATACAGTGACCACCATCATACCGGGCCAGGAGATGGTCTAGCAGATCTATGATGACCATCAGGGCGCATTTTCATCACTAGAATATCGTCCTAGGCCTGGTCAGATCGGTGAAGCATCGTCCCAAAGATGGCTTCATGGAATGAGTCCGAAGCAAAGAGGATTGGATTCCCCCCAAAAAACCATCGAAAACCCTTCTTTTGAGAGTGAAATGCATCAAAATCCACCGATTTGGAGGCTTTACTATACATGATACGGGTGCTTTTTCGACTTGGGGTACTGCAAAACCATAGGGTTTCAATACTAAAAAGGGTCCAATGACTTGGATGCTTTGGGGGTACCCCCCCATGACTGAAACCCACCGTGAAGCCACAGCAAAATCGCCTCCCAAAGCTTTGGCAGCACGACTTGTCCACCTGGAAGCCCATGGTTTTCGGAAGCTGTTTATTGGCTGTATCATGGATTACTTGGTGGCTCATCCCACTTACCCTCTGGTAATTTAACATAGCTATGGAAAATCACCATTTTCAATGGGAAAATCCACTATAAATGGTCATTTTCCATAGTTATGTTAGTTTACCAAAGGGTACTTGGTGGCTCATCCCACTTAGTAAGTAGCTTATAACATGTTCTAACATGTTACAACCCTCGTTATAAGTGGACTAACCCTACTAATTCCACAAAGAACCAAGGATATAACCTATAGCCACCAAGTAATAATGGGTTCGTTCTTATTTTTTTAAATATTGGGTAATAAGATTGAATACCCTGTTGTTATTTAACGTTTTGCGAACTGGAAGCCATGGCCCATAGAGTTTATGATAAAAATGATGATTTAGCCATTTATAGATGATTAACAATTTGAATTGAGATAGGAAAAGAACGAATTGTTGTTCCTATCTTGCAATACTTGTATTTTTTCTTTCAGTCAGTTTTGAAAAAAATAATATTGCCCAAATTCTACAACACATCAAATTACAGCAGCAGAAAGTGCAGTGGAGGTAGAATTCATCCAAAATAGAATGACAGAGAAAACACTGCAAATAAGACTAAACTGTACAAACATCCCAAGAAGTAGAACTATGGGCTTCAAACAGTTGGTCGATTGAGAAAAACATGAGGAAATAAGGAACTGTAGAAACACCGATTCCGAAAATATGGATCCCCAAAGGATTATTTACGGTCAAGATGCAGCTGGAAATAGCCTTAAGAAATTTTGATCTACCAAGAAATAGACATGGTGAGCCATGGTGAGCCAATAGGAAAGTCCATTGGCACCATCCAAGTTGTGGATGAAAAATCAGGGGCTGTGACCAGGGACAAGTCCACTTCTAGCAGTCCTATCTTTGGATACCAAGATTTGCTACTTGGTGGTTCATCCCACTTAGTAAGTAGGTTATAAAAATTATAAATGGATATAAATGGGCTAAGCAGCCTTAGTCCACTTATAACTCTTTTTTTTCAGCCACTTAACTGGGATGAACCGCTGATCACAAAAATGTGAGCATCAAACATCTCCCCAAAAGGATGGATGGAAAAAAATCTCATTTGGGACCATTTTTTGTATCTCCGATGATGAAAAACAGCTCCCCAGACATGGGGACCATCCCTCGCTGAACCCCAACTGTTCAAATGTTCCCCGGAGGTTCTTCCCAGCTTTTGATGGCTAAATCCGAAAAGAATCGCACTGCTTCACAATTTTGATAGGTCAATTCCCACGGTCCCACGGGTGTTCATCATTTTTCTTGGTGAACCCCGCTTTTTTTGGGTTGGTTCGATCAAACGTGAGAACGCATCAAGCACAGTTCAATGCCATTTGCTTCCAAGAAACCACGGGATCCCAGCACCAAACCTCCACTTGGTGGGATCGGGTGAAAGTCATGCAACCAACAAAGTCCTTTTACTTAGCTTGGATTTGCTTGCTTAAGCAACCCACAAAGTTAAAACCAAGAAAAAAAAAGTCTTTAAGGATTCCCTAAGTACAGTAGTGGATTTCCCATTGGGGTGTTTTTATATGGCGCTTCGTAGTATTACACCAAATTGTATTATACCAAGCTGAATTCCCAGGCTTTCGTCTGGGCGGATCACTCAGATCTGTGAGATTCTGTGAGACTTCAGGCCTTTTTTGAGTCAAGGGTCCCATGGCAACAGAAGAAGCAAACTACTGAAAGCTACAAGTCACCAAGGTTCATAACTGAGGCTGGCACAATCAGCAAGCATTGCGTCTCCCGCAACCTGCATCGGTGTAGATTCGATTTAGACGTCTGAAACAATGTGATATATAAAACAACGACAACCTATGGGAAAATCATGGAAAATCCCTTACAATGTTTAGTTGACTATGAATATGTGGATTATGACTGAAACTTATTTAGTCGACAATCCCTATGCGGATTCCCACACTGGACTATGGATCTCCCCAGATTGTGTAGTACTAACCGCTTGTCATGAAGCCACCATCATTTACCAGCTATGTCCCCATCAACCAACGATTAAATCCACATTTGATGGTTAAACCAATGCGAAAAAAACCCACCATCCCCCAGTCATTACCCTGAATTTATAGGTGGTATAACCTTACCATTCCCAGTGGTGGTACCCTCTGGTAATTTAACATAGCTATGGAAAATCGCAAATTTTTGATGGGTAAATCCACTATTTAAATGGCCATTTTCAATAGCTATGTTAGTTTACCAAAGGGTAAAAATGGCATTGTTTTACGAATTTTGTGGTTAAGCACCTGGAATCCACATGACCCGACATCGCCTCCAATGCGAAGCTTGACAGATTCGGGGCTGGAGCACCGTGTTGCCACGACCTAAAACCAGCAATGGCATCAATGGCCGGCCATGCAACAGGAACCGAAAAAAAATGGAGCTACCTACCATATATAAGGCCTATTTTTGAGGCCTATGCAAGGGAATATCCCCACAAAATTGGGCCAAAATGGACCAAACATATAGTACGTTTACGTACCTCCATTTTAAAGGGGTCCTGAAAAATTGACTGAAAGGGTTCCGAATTTGGGCAAATTATTATCTTTAACAAACCTGGTTTCATAGAGTTATTTGGGGATGATTCCCCTATACATTCACCATGCTTCCAGGGTTCGGTCACAACGTAATTTGCCCAAATGGGAATCAATGGGTGGTGAATGGTTGGTCCAATGGTGATTTAACTGGAATAATATTGGATATGATATATATATATATATATCATGTATATGAACATATTTATGGATATTTATGGTTATACTATTTATGTATATGTTCATATATAGAGTGGGATTGAATGGGCCATTAATGGGATACAACATGGAATATTTTCATGGAATGGAACTGTAATATTCGTAAAGCAATAGGATCTACCATCCCCAAAACTACCGCAAAAAGGTTGGATTCCAATCATCAAAATGTGAAAAAATATGGATGGTTTGTGACATTACTTTACTAACATTACTTTGGTAAACCCTACCCAGTTTCGGTTGTAATAGTTGGATTCCCAAATAGGAGGGATTCCTGGGCCTTGGGTCCACCACTCTTCAAAGAAAAAATCAGGATCCTAAAATGGAGGTACGTTAGTACAATATTTTTGGCCATATTTGGTGGGTTGTTATGTTACCATCATCTTTAATCCCAACAATTAAAATCAATTAACATCATTTGTAACGTTACATCATCCTATCTTTGCTTCAATGTCTGATAATCCGACCAACTTTATGTTAGCATCATCTATAAGCGAAAGATCCTCAACCGCATTTGCTGGGCCATCTTTAGGTGTAATCAGGAAATTTTCACCAGCATAAGTTGGGATAAATGGATATATTTTTCGGATCCGGGATCTCTGTAAATTTCGCTTTCTAGAAAAATATACTATATAATACTATACACATACATATATGTATATATATATATATATATCTTATGATATATTATAGATTTATACATCTTATAAATATATCATATATTATCTAAGTAATTATATACATAAATTATACTATATATATTATCAAATATAATCATATATATATATATTATCATATATATATAATCATATATATATATATTATCATATATATATGTATATATATATATATATTATCACATATATATGTATATATATATAATACTATATATATAATACTATATATATAATACTATATATATAATACTATATATATGTATATATAATATTATATATGTATATACATATACAATATTATATATATAATATTATATATAATATTATATATATAATATTATATATGTATATATATATATATATACTATACCACCTGATTAAGTGGAAGGTGAACTTCCAAGTAGCTTCCAACATAACCACCCTTGGCTTTCCGGGCTCTGGGTATCTATCATAGATAGCACAGGAGTGGCCTTGGGCGTTTTTCGCGGGGCGATACACCAACATCGATCCTGTCGAGCCATGAAGCATACTATGCCCATCTCCAATTTCAGCTTTTGGATCCGTTTGGTGGATGGATATCCCATGATATCCCGTTAATTATGGGACACACACACATATAAATAAATTAATAAATAAATATATATATATATATATATACATACGGTAACTACATTTAAATATACGGACTTTTAAATATACGAACAGGTATTTTGGACTACCTCCGGGAAGGTTTTCCTTGGCCCGCCCGGCCATTTAAACATACGGAATCCAATTCATTTAAACATACGGTAACTACATTTAAATATACGAACTGGTATTTCATACTACCTCCGGGG
>Ga0126342_10018893_pt1 | contig 11773 bp, 8 predicted proteins | sample Cyp1metagenome_FD_92528 | JGI IMG/M metagenome (GOLD analysis project Ga0126342, IMG submission 92528) | Coral microbial communities from Lord Howe Island, Old Settlement Bay, Australia - Cyphastrea 1 metagenome | ecosystem: Host-associated > Invertebrates > Cnidaria > Coral ... | reverse complement strand
CTTGGCAAACTGTATGAAATACAAATTTCACCTGAAAGGGGTCTTCGCAATTCCCTGAAATTTCCCAGCTATTTTGGCATGGAATATGTTCGGCCCTGGAATATGGGCAAGAAATTGCTAGATTTATATACCTTTTTATCATTATATGTAATTATATATGTACATATATATATGTATATCTATATATATTCCAAGAATAGATTGATATATATATATATATACACATATTGAGATATATATATATATGATCCCATGTTGATAAGTATCATACGTCCCCGCTTTTTGTCCGTCACCAAGATCAGCTACAGCTCACCATGGCGCGCCTATCGCAGCACCGCCACCGTGCGATGTCGGGAGGCGAGACGAAACCCAATGGGACCCCTGTCTGTGTCTGATGGATGGATAACATCTGGTTATTCAACATAGCTGTTGAAAATCACCATTCTTAATGGGAAAATCAACTTTCTCTATTGGCCATCTATTCAATAGCTAACTGTCAGAAATTACCAGACGGTATATTCCATCAATCACCATTACTAACCATTACTGACAATCATTAACCATTATATAAATCACCATGCTATTAATGAGTAAATCAGCTATAAATGGCAATTTTCAATAGTTATGTTAGTTGAAAATTACAATCTATATACAATAGCTAGCTATTAGAACATTGGTTTACCCATTAGAAAATATATGTATTGAAATACTCTCATGGAGTGAGTAATTACAATCCAGAGAATCTATACAATACTATAGCTATAGGAAAGGCTATAATATACTCTAATTGATTTTCCCATTCGAAAACACAGTTTTCCATAGCTATGTTAGTTCCCATCGCCGTCCTCGGGCTGGGGTGGGACATGTTAACGTGTCACGGATAGCTCACGGCATTTTTTTCTCCGTGAACTCTGGGGTTGGGGTCGGTTTTTAGTATATGTAGTATATGTCGATGATGATCATGTTTACATGTTATATATATATATATTATATATATATATATATGTTTCTTTTAGTGGTTGTTGTGTGTGTTTTGTGTGTGTGTATCATTGAATTATTATATATATATATTATGTGTTTTTGAAGCACTTGGCAATCCGCGTGCAACGCTCGCGAGAGAAATTCAGAGGCGCCCCTAAGTGACCAGTGTCCCAGAGACGACCCAGGCGTTTTTCAGGGTGAAACCGATCTCCCGCAAGCTTGTTTGGAGTACGGTGACGTGCACCCTGAATTGACCCAGATTGGTGTTTTTAATTGCCTCAGATGTTTAGTGTCCGTTTAGTATTTGTCAAACTCCATGGAGGTGTGTTAATAATCATCCATTGGTGTCACCAGTTGAATTTTTCAAGTTGGACAACGCTTATCCTAACAATCATAGTTTCTTACCTTCTGAAAGTAGTTTTACCAATTTAGTTATCCATTTGTGTGGGTCAACTGAGGCTCATACAAGGTGGTGCCCCCCAGTTAGAAGTTGGTTTACAAACCCCATTAACTATAGATATATAAATACCATGAGTCCTAGTTATAAACCAACTTAGCTATCTAGGGGGCACCACATCGTATAATGCCCAAATTTGAGGCATGGATTGTGCTCCAACAGATACTTGGAGGTTTACGGCATTGACCTTTAGCACATAAAATAGGTGGTGCCCCCGGTCGATAGCTACCCTCTGGTTATTGCTGACATAGCCATGGTATAGATGGCCCATAAAAATAGATGGTTTACCTATTAATAATGGTGGATTTTTCCATGGCTATGTTAAATAACCAGATGGTAAGTTGGTTTTTAATTTTAATGACTATAGGACTTAATAGGACTTATGGATTTATGGTAGATATATCTATAGTTCATGGGATTGTAACTAATTTGTAAGGTAGATGTAGTAGATATATCTATAGTTCATGGGATTGAAACTAACTTATAACTGGGGGGGCACCACCTTGTGATATCCCAACGAACATCTATGGAAATCTTCATGTATCCCCATGAACCCTTGCTAGGAGCTGATTCAACCTCTGGCTGAGTATATCATTCAATCATGTTTTCGGTATAAAGGAAACAATGTTTAGCTACAAAGTGGGGCCTCCTTCCGTTTATATCTTGATTTATAGCTCCATCCAACTATAGAGATACATCCTCCTCAAGTCCCAGTTCTGTAGCTGTAAACCAACTTAGCTATCTCTAGGGGGCTCCGCATTGTCAGTCAGCCTGAAATTTCAGTTTCTTTCTAGCAGCCAATGTCCTCAGCCAAACTCAAACCCAAACTTGCAAGTGAAATCATTAAAACTCCACTGTGGTTCGCAAGCTACGGAAAATGTTAGATGAAATGTTTCTGAAATTGCAACCAGAAAAATGACGTTACCACTTTGGAGTTCTTATGGACAATTGCGGAGGACATCACGCTATCTCATTCAAGCTCCACGTTACTAACGTTTTCTAACCACCGGCCAACATGTCGCCGTTTAGAATCACTATTCGTTCCAAGTTCCATTCTCAAATGAGTTTTTATTTTGTTCGTTTACATCACTGAAATCGCATTTGCTACCCATTGAAAGCACATAACATCATCATATCTGCTAATCAAATTCCACTTCTTGCCAGCACATTTCCACCATTCAGCTCAAAAATCACCACTTCCCATCATGTTTCCACCATTTTTTTCCAGCTCAACTCACCATTTCCCACCCCAAAAGTACCATTTTTCCCGCAGGAACTCCGCCGTTTCCGGCGCCAGGACCGGCTGATGCTGCACAGCTACGGTGACTCGGAGCTGGTCTGCGGCCTCGATGCGGCCGGCACCGGCGGCGCGTGGCGAAGTCCCAGGGGGATGCTGGCCATCACCAAGCACCATGGATGGAGGGAATTTCCTGAAAATGGTGAACATACCCGGCCTGGTAAACTAACAGTTTAAAATGGCCCATAGAAATAGTTTGTGGATAATCTATTTTTATCTATCCATGGATAATTTTCCTATGGTTTATAGATGTTGGTGAACAAAAACCTCCAATTTCACTATGGTTTATAGATGTTTATAGGTGATATATCTATAGTTTATATCCCATATATTATGGAAAAATCAACTATTTCTTAATGTGGTGAACATAACTCCAATGGTTTTAACCACATGAATCTTGACTGGTTGGTTGAGTTGATAATGATTGATAATGGAAACATCAACAATAATGGATGGATAATTTTTATACCCTCTGGTAAACTAACAGTTTGCTATTGAAAATGGCCCATAGAAATAGTTGATTTACCGAAACCTAAAGATAGTGATTGTCCATAGCAAACTGTTAGTTTACCAGAGGGTAACTCCAATTTCACTATGGTTTTTATGATACGCAAATCACTATAGTTTATGTAGGGTTCATGAACCAATTTATAGGGATCATGTCCAGGATGTTAAGCGTTAAACATGGTGACTCAATGGAAATGTGATGGCAATGATATGGAAAAATTATCTAAGTTTCAGTTTTTGACCATGAAGAAATTGGCGATTTCCTGAGGGATTTCTGAGGGGTGGGAAGTTCCATAAGGTGATTGATCTAGGTGATTTTATGATTTTAATGGTGACTTCATGCAGATTCAATGGTTATTTTATAATGGAGGACTTCCTGCAGAAATTCCATGTAAACCCAATGGCGGATGGGGATGTTTTTTCTTTTTCCGATGGATTCTAATGGCAATACAATGGACATTTTATGGGATGTTATTATGCAATAGCTTGCGATGAGGCCATTTAGGCCATTTAAATCATTGCTATGAGTTGATCATGAAACATGGTGACCATGGTGGTGTGATGGGAATTGAATGAACCACTATGGTGATTCAATAGGATATAATGGTGATTTAACTATTGATTTTTTCAATGTGTTCATGCCGTCAGCCACCGGCTTATCAACTGATTGCAGCCATTGACTGAAACTGTAGTTCCTGAAACTATCATGTTTGCTGGATAGGCTACAACTAGCTACTTGGGGGTCCATCCCACGTAGTAGATACGGTTAAAAAAACAAGTTATATATGGGAATAGCCCCATATATGGGTTGTATATGGGTTGTATATGGGTTATATATGGGTTATATATGGGTTATATATGGATTATAAACCACTTAAGAAGTGAGATGCACATCCAAGTATTCATGGCCCATCTCAATGTAAACTGCCATCAAAATCCAAGAATTTGTGGACGAATGATACCAGAATTGGACCGTTGTCTTTTGGTGCAGACGAGCCCCTTTTTTGTTTGCTGGTAAGAATCATGTTGTTTACTTAGATGGGCCATGGGATTAGCTAAGTGGTTAGAAACTGGGGATATAAACCCTCTATATCCCAATCAAACAATCCATTTACTAACTAGTTAACCAACTCCATGGCCCATCTAAGTACCTTACGGTTTCCCAACAAAACATTGATCCGTTTATCCCAACAAAACCTGCATTGATTACATCCCAGCAGCCCCACTATATTCGCAGTGGATCCCAATGAATCGCATTTCAACCGTGGACTTTCCCACCAACAATCTATTGAAGATCTAGAAACAATTCATATTGCTTTAGTCTTCATTTTGCTGGTTACTCTTCAAGTTTTGCAGGTGAAATCTCCATGTTTGCATTTTTTCTTTGTCAAATCACAAAAAATGTCGTTGGTTACATCCCATTCAACCATCATTAATGTGTTGATTATGTCCCCTTGGAATCATTGGTCATAAATCTTGGTCAATTCTCCATGCTTGCATGGTTTTCCAGCATTTTCCACTGACATCCGACTCAAGCTGAGCCCACTTGGTTAAATCCCATGAAACGACCATATTTGTTGGTTCTGCCCCCTGAAATCTCCAGGGTTCCTGAATATGAATATGTTTCCATTTTTCTTCGTTAAATCCCATCGAAAGCCTATTTTTGGTTGGTCAAATCATGTTAAATCTCACTGAGGCCTCATTTTCGCTCGGTTTTCCAGCACTTTAACGACCCATAAACGACCCAAGATGACCCAAGACTAGGCACTGTTTCTTCACCGGTTCTCCCATCTTTGACACGACCTTCATCGAGAACGGATGCTTCATGGGAGACTTCGCCGGCATCCCGGACAACTTCACGATTCCGGTGCCATGGCGGCCATGGCGCGTTGAGCGAAAGGATGCAGGTTGTGGCTGATGGCCCTTGATGGGAAAATGATTTGAAACTATGTCAAACCCATGACGGATCCATGGTGCTAGTATATATGCTAACATGACTGGGGTATATGGATGGGATCCATGGCACACCATATATAGCAGCACCACGGATACTATGGGAAATGATGGGAAATCACTATAAACTATATAAATATATCATTGTATCATATTATATCTATAACTGTGATTAAAACTGGCAGTTATTTTGAAGACACACGCAATCATGTCAGTTTCCATGCTTCGCACCCGTGCAGCGGCGCCCGCCTCCAAAATAGTGGACATGTCGCTGTGGTCCAAACGGCAAAACACAAGTGAGTGGACACAGACGTGGTCCAAAGAAGTCGGAGAGTACTATCTCAAAACTCTGCAGGAGACAGGCACAGACGTAACAGAAGTATGGACCCGCAAAAAGACCTTCAAAAAGAAGAACAGTAAAAAGAAGGCCTTCAAGAAGCAAACGCTTTGCCAAGGAGAATGGTGTGAGACACACCAAGTATGCCTGACTAGCCATAGATTACTGATTACCTAAGCTGGTACCAATGATCATTCTGAAAGCTGGGTCACTCATAAAATCCTTCGGTCATCTATAGAATCTATAATTATAGGTTTCATACCAGCCATAAACCATAAATGGAAGGTCTTAGATGGCCCTAGATAACATAACATATATCTTCCTAGATGCCACTCCCTAGATATCATAAACCCAAAAATTCGCCAACTTCGATATCTAGGAAGGTCCAGTCCAGGTTTTTTCTTGGGATCCAGGTGATGGCGAACAATTTTCGGGATTCGCATCTGATGGGGATCAACCATATCCCCAATTTCACCATTTTTATACTGCTTGGTGGTTTGGAACATTTGGAACATTTGGAACATGAATGGATTATGACTTTCCCATAATATTGGGAATGTCATCATCCCAACTGACTTTCACTCCATCATTTTTCAGAGGGATAGGTATACCACCATAGGTGTGAACCATTCCCAGCCATGGCTGGTTTATGACATTCTTTTACCTCCAAAAATCGAAAAATTGTTCAGGGAAACAAAAGACGACAACACTGCGGGTATACAATCTCCTGTAGATCCAACTGACATGTTTGGGCACTGCTTGTGGATTAGATGGTGACTTAAAGGAACTTAATTGTAACCGGCAAGTTATGGCATCAAGCGTACCATTTTGCAGGGACAAAACATGATGATAGAATGGAATATCGGGCAATGTGGTGCCCAGTTCGTTAGCAGATTGAAACACATAGAGTTTACTGTAGCTTATGGCACCAACTCAGAACTGCGGCACCACCTTCAGTGTGCATATATGTACATAGTCATTTTTTAAATGTATATATTGTGAAATTTAAACGCCCATGTGAAGGGAACCTTCCAAAGCAAAGTTTGATTACCGGAATATTCCCAAAAATAAAACTAATAAGTAATGGCTAGGACAATAACCGTTCCTACCTAGCGTTGTGTTTTCCAAAACGCTCTCCGATGCATTTCCGGTGTCTTTATTTTTGTTTGCCATAGTTACAATGTAGGCCCCCCCAGTTATAAGTTGATTTATAAACACCAGTAACTAGTTCGTTATTTGCGTACCATAAACCATAGTGAAATTGGAGTTATAAACGCACCAACTGAACGCTATCGTAAACGGGGGCACCACTGTATAAACCTGTAAAACTTTTATGGCTTCAACTTCTACCCGTCTCCTGCTTTCCCCGATGGGAATTTACGGCGTTGGGAAACCTGGCATCTTTGGAGACTCAAGTGACTTAAGCCTACAAGGTGGTGCCGTCCAGTTGTAAGTTGGTTTATAAATCCCATTAAGTATAGATGTGTATATATATATATACACCATGTAGTTTTTTGCGTACCATAAACCATAGTTATTGGAATCATAACCCAATTAAATAGTTATTGGAATTATAACTCCATTTAATAGTTATAAGTACCATAAACCATAGTTGTTGGAATTACAACCCCATTAAATAGTTATAAGTACCATAAACCCTAGTGGATAATGGGTTTTTAATGGGTGTTTAATAGCTAAATCATCATCATAGAAATAGTTTATAGAACTAGTTTACATAAAACAATGGAAACTCACCATTGCTAATGGGTAAATCAACTACTTCTATGTCCATGTTCAATACATAGCTATGTTAGTTTACCAGATGGTATAAAAATCATATCCACTATTCATCCATCATTGTTGATGTTTCCATTACCAACCATTATTAACTAGGTAAATCATCTATAAAAGGCCATTGTCAATAGCTATGTTTGTGTTACCAGAGGGTATTCATTGAAATCAAAGATCGCAGAAATCCTCTATGGATGTGTTGATTGGAAAACTATCCATGGATAGATAAATTTAGATTATCCACAAATGCGAAAATGTATCAGCAAGTGAATACATAACTATCAAGATATTCATAAATATGCCACTGCCATGTTTGATTACCAAAGGCTAAAAGGAACGAGTTTCGTGCATTGGAGCAGTACTGTGACCTACCCGTGTTGATGGTTCGATGGGGATTATACTCCACAACATATTGGGGAGTGATTTGACCTGGATCTTGTGAAACTGTGTTTTTTTACTGGTTGGTGGTTTCAAACATTTTTTATTTTCCATAATATATGGGATGTCATCCTTCCCATTGACTTTCATATTTTTCAAGATGGTTATTGCACCACCAACCAGTTTATATCTCCAGTCGCAAATCCATGACTTGATGAATCTATAGGGCATATGTGTTATCTTTTTGGGGTGATAGTCACTGATAATCCATCATGAGAATCTGGGAATCTTTCTGAAAACATCCAGTAGAATGGAGTCACAGAGGGTTTTGAACACTGTGCATTGGGACACTGTGGTGTTGTGCAGCTTAACATGAGCTTTGTTTGAACTTTACTGTGGATGGTTGCGAAATCCTGCACCACCAAAAGGATGGTTGAAAGCCAAACAAAAAATGGGATGTTTAGCATCTATCAACTGGCGCAGGATTTCATAACCATCCACAGTATTTGTGCAGAACTAGGTATCCAAGTTATGTAGTCTCACCTTCATGGGTTAGATTTTGATTTAGTGTCACCATGTTTGTTGTCAACCCTCTACCGTTGCTTTCATATATTCTGTGACTGTCCTGCGGGAATGCAATAAGTGGTTCATCATCGTTTTACCTATTTGACTTAGATTTGCCACTGTCCGGAATGCTGCGTTTTGCGACAAACTCATTTTCTCAAATCCATTTCATGATGGTATAGGATCCATGTCTGGTATATATGATAACATTTACCATCCATATACCCCAAATGTTAGCATATATACCAGCACCATGGATCCGTCATGGGTACTGGTATACTTTGGACTAGCCGTGGGTATACAAATTTTCACCTCGCTTCGCCCTTTTGCCTCAGCTTCCCTGTGCCCTCCATGGCAGTCATGTGGGCCAACCCACAGGTCGGAACATCAAAAGTTGAGTTTGAAGGGTACCCTCCGGTAATTTAACATAGCTATTGGAAATGACCATTTATAGTTGATTTTCGCATTAAACATGGTGATTTTCCATAGCTATGTTAGTTTACCAGACGGTAATTTGAGTTGACTGAACAACTGACTATGGCCCATGTAAGTGAAGCAACAAAATGTGGTGCCCCAGTTCTGTTTATTGGTTTCTGGGTCAATCTTAGATGGGTACTTTAGTCCTTTAGTCTTTTGATATCAATGGGAATATCTACTTACCACCAAAGAATTTATTTGTTTGCAGGTTTTGTCAACTCTGGGAATGTCAATTGCCACACAACCCACCATGTTTCTTTCTTGTTTATTGTTTTATATTGTTTCAACTCATTAACCAGTCCGAGATACCATCAATCAGATAATACGCATTCTGTTAACCCACCTTTTCAGCCAACTTTGCGAACGACCTGGGAACCCCCCTCGCAATATATCCCATTCCCGATTTAATCCCATGAAATCACCGTTTCCGGTGGTTTCTTATACTGGAAATAGAGATGTTCTTGGTTTAATTGCATGAAATCATCATTTCGGTACTTTGGTTGGTTAAATCCTTTCACAGTTACTTATTGTTGATGAAATTCCAGGAAATCACCATGTTTCGTTGGTAAAACAAAATCCACAAACATCACACATTGCCGTTCAGAGTACCAACCCTACAATGTTGGGCCCCCTGGTTAAAAGTTGGTTTATAAACCCTATGAACTATCGTTATATCCAGCATAAACCATAGAATTCAGCCACTTATGTTCGGCAACTGAACGCTTTTTCGAACGGGGGCCCCATCCTGTAGCTATGGCAGCTCCAGGTCTTCTTCGAGCGCACTGCTGGCATTCTCTTCTGGCATAAGCCGACCGAGTGGCTGGTGGGCTCCAGCGTGCTGGAAGGAAACCATGGAAATGGCAGGCGCCGGACAACGCAAAGCTCGGAGTGATGGGATTGTTGGGAGATTTTGGGATGGAAACCAATCTGTTGTGCTTGGAAGGGTTGCAGATATAGATTTTCCAGTTTATATGGTTAGTATAGATAAATATGTAAATCTACCAAAACTCATCTGTGCAATTGTTCATCTCTCATCTGGCCAGCTGGCTCCACACCCGCCGCTTTAGCGAGCCTATTTTCGACCCTCCGGAGCCGCAAATCATTGGCAAAACACAGCGTTTCGCGACTTTGCTACCTTTCCCCGCGCCTGCATCTTCTGTCTTCTGACTCTTTTTCTTCCCTGATCTTCTTTCTTCTTCTCTTCTCTTCTCTTCTCTGACTCTTCCCACCTCTGCTTTTCATCTGTCCATATTGTCGGAAGTTTGACTTCTAAACTTCCTTCGAATATTGACAATACCTATTGATTATTTTGATAGTACCTATGATACAATGATAATACTGATAATTTTGATCAATATAATGCTATTGTCGACAGATTTTCGTGATATTTGTTTCAGATATTGATCAATAAATACCCTGTGTATTTTCATTTCAATTATTACTAGCCCATGGTTTTGACAATAGCTATGATATTAATCAATTTAATGGTATTGCCCAGTTACTATAATGATAAGTTATAACTGCTATATACCCATTATATTCTCTCATTTCCATATTATAATAGCTATTCAATAGACGATTTAACGCACAAAAATGGAGGTTTTATGGGATTTAGTGTGATTTATACTTAACTTAGACAAAGATAGAAAATAAAGACCCCTAAATGGTCCTAAATCAGTGACTTTCTATATTTTCTACTGATTTAAATTAGTGGAGGGAAGGATTATCCTTGATATTGTCAACAGCGTGGGATCTTTCAAAAAACGTCAAATTGTGGACTATGATTATATGAAGGGGTCTGCATACGCTGAAATCGTGACCTCAGCAGCTTTATGATATACCCATATATACCCTATCATGGTTATAAACAATTATACAGTGATGTCAATGATGGGTTACACATGGCTCTATTTATTTGTGTATATTGTTTGGGATGACTACTAGTGTGGATCTTCCATCAGGAATATCATCCCAAAATGACACCCATTTTGATGGGCTTCTACGGGTGATATGAGCGATCAGACAAAAGAAAACCATAGTGGTTTTCACTGCATGTCACATACTATTACTATAACTTATATTTCATGTGTACATATATATATATGCCAAGCCAAGACAAAACGCCAATATATACATATACATTCCTCCTAGAAAATCATGGCAAGCTTGTGACAAACATGCAATGTGAGGCCCCGTTTACGATAGCTAAGTTGGTACAAATAACTCTAATAACTATGGTTTATGATATTTTCCTATAGTGAATAAGGTTTATAGATCAATTTATAACTAGGGGGCCCACATTGTGATCGAGAGCACTGGTTGTCTTGTTTCGCATTTGTTTATGTCGTGTCTACTGAATATAGCATATGTGATCACATAGCAATAGTTTGTTTCAGCTCAGTTTTGTTCCACTTCAATTTGCCAGTTGGACGGGGCTACATGATGGATGCGACATGTCAAGGGGGGTTGTAACCAAAAAGGTGCATCTTGTCATGGATGGGGTTGATACCTCGCGATGTTGATGCAAACAACTATGATGACTACAATGTGGGGCCCCGTTTACGATAGCTAAGTTGGTGAACATAACTCCAACAACTATGGTGCATGATATTTGTAACTATCGTTAATGGGCCCTACTGGGGTTCATAAACCAACTTATAACTGGCGGGGCCACTTTGTAGGGTTTATCAGGGATATATCTACAGTTCCATGGGAACATCAACCGCTTGAGAACTTCGTAGCTTAATGAGGTTTTGTGAAACCAAGCTCCAGTTGAATGCGCAGAGTTTTTGGCTCCTACCCGCAAGATGTGCTATTTGTCGTATCTCCCCGCAATGTTTAATCGGGAAAAATACAAAGATGAGGAGAACGTCGGCATTTATTTTGTTACCCAAGATATAACGATGAGTTACTTGGTGGTTCCTTTCTTGTTACAGAAGTTGCAACTTAGTTGCGGCACTTGTCGTGGTTGGAGAAGTTGCAAGTGAAGTTAGTGAAGTTATGGTTTAATTGTAATTTAATATTAGCCCTT
>Ga0126342_10018892_pt1 | contig 11773 bp, 9 predicted proteins | sample Cyp1metagenome_FD_92528 | JGI IMG/M metagenome (GOLD analysis project Ga0126342, IMG submission 92528) | Coral microbial communities from Lord Howe Island, Old Settlement Bay, Australia - Cyphastrea 1 metagenome | ecosystem: Host-associated > Invertebrates > Cnidaria > Coral ... | reverse complement strand
CTGTCTACTCCACTTTTTTATTTTTATTTCTCGTTTCAGTAACTTTCTCGTGTAAGTAACTTTCTCGTGTAAGGGCAATTTTTTTTTGTAATACCGTAATGCCGCTAAGTGGATGCAAGATGACCCCATTGTTATGCCTAGTTTTTTTTGCTCCGCGAGTGGCGCGGCCCCTTCCTTTTAGTAAAGGCTCTCTGGGTTTCCTTTTCACGGTTTGTTACTGGCTCTTCCCTATCTCAACCCCTGTGTGAGTCTGATTGTTCTGATTCTTCTCTCTCAAGCTCACTCACCCTGCTGATGCTGGTGTGCATTTTTTGCACATAATTCCACCACGCATCTCATTGGTCCTTACTTGAACCCATTTTCAGCAACATCGGCACTTCATCATTGCAGGTTTTTGATCCAGGGGAGTTTGTGCAATCCTCGCACTGACCTTGTTGACCTTCTTCAAAGTTGGAGCGGTCCAGGATTTATTAGTCCAGGGTTGCCATTGTATGGTTGAGATTGTCCAACATTGTGGATAATGATGGGTTTCATTGTGGATAATCACCGGCAACCATGCAGAACTCACCAAACTTGACCATTACTATCTGGGGTTCTGGGATATCAAGTCGGGTAAGTGATGCAACAACTATTGCCACCCCAATATGAGTCATAGATTGATGTGTATGGGGAATGTATGCCGAAATTTGGTAATGTGTATTCATGATGCAGCACTCCGGTATTGCCATGGTCATCAAAAACCTGTTGCTGGGCTGTATGAACTGTGAAGCAGGTCACATATCACCAGGCAGCTCTGGTCCAAGTACCACTGGCCCTTGCCAGGACCGACCCAAGCACGCGGCCCCTGGATCCAAGCAATGGGGTTATCAACCCAGACAGGTGGGCTCTACTCTTGCACCTGGAGAAGCAGGCCTGGACTACGCCTCCCCGCTTCAGCATTGATAAATTTCTGGGTGGAAGTTGGCATTGGTGGTACATTAAGCTGCGAGTACCGTCAAACAGCCGAGCACAGCCGCAGGGAACAGACACCAACACCACAACTACCGACCAGTGAGTGCAGAGTGGAATAGCCACCGAATAGCCTTGCTGGTGTGAGAGAAACCACGCCCTTTGCCAGGAGATGTCGGCGTGGCAATACGCTATGCTGACCGAATCTGCAGAGGTCGGGAAGGTTCTGGAGTGGCTCTTCAAAAAGGAGATCATCACTCCAAAGGACCGGCTGTGGTTGGGATTCGCCTTGATGTAGATTGGACGGCTGTTGAACCCCGCATTGAGAATGAACATGCCAGAACTAGCAGCAGTTGCAGCTATGATGCGGACGCGCATGCGCACGTGTACATACAACATGGGGATGCGGCGGTCTACAAAATGATCGAAACGGGTGCCATGCTACAGTGGACTGACTTCACAGACTTCGGCCAAATCCGGGCATTCACTCTAACGGAGCTTTTCCGCGGCCGATCTCATTCTATAAATATCGTGTGCTGTTTGCTGCGAGCAATGGGATATGAACTGCATGGTTCCCAGACAGACAGGGGCACCCAGCCCATGAACACGAAACGCAGGAAGGATTTTGTGCCAATGACATCTTGATATTGGATGTTGCGTTGTTTTCCGCAAAACTCGTGCTAGATGGTCAGGGTTTGTGTTTCCCTGCCTGTTTGAGTGGCTGCGTTACTCAACAGTACATTTGAAGACATGCCTTGGCATTCTATAAGCAACGGTGTTGCTACTCATTCCACAAACAGTTTTGTGTAAAGAACGACCCAGGGGAACAATGTCACATGAGTTGTTTGGTGGTAAATGGCAATGCAGCACGATCATTTGTACTTTGGTGATTTTCGTGGAACGTTTCAGCTAAAACTTGTATCACTGTCCGCTGTCCACTGCCTTTGCGCATGTGCACTGCCAGGGGTCGGATGTACGCCCGGGCGTCCCTCTGGTGTCCTTTGGGCTCCGCCGCTTTTGTGTGGCAGGCGTGGGACAACCGCTTTTGTGTGGCAGGCGTGGGGCAATGTGCACTGCCAAAGAGTCGGATGTACACCACACACGCACAGTCACACACACAGTCACACAGTCACACACACACAAGCCCTTTGCAGGCGCGAGTCCTGCCCTCAAGGTTGGTTTGGTCCGCCTAGGAATCCTGCAGCCATTGCCCCACGGAGAATCGTTCAGGGAACAGTGACATAGGGATTGGACTCCCTGCGTGTGCCATCTGGTCTTGACGAGTGATTGCAAGCCGGGGTGGGCCCCCGTCATCCTCCCTGGCCCAGTGTGCTTACAACAATTTTGGCTTGCAGTCGACTACACGGGGTGGGCGCCCAAACTGATTGACCCAACAATGCAGCCATTGGATTTTGCACTTTGACACAGGACATTCTTGGTGATTCATTTAATATAATTTTTCCCTGATTGTCCCCCCTCACCTGCTGGACAAAGTGTGCCCTTGTGAGGGGGCTGACACTGCGATGTCAACACAACAAATTGTGCATCCTTGGTTCTTTTTGCTGGGGACTATTGCCTTGGTATACAGACTTGCGACCTGCAACCCGGTCCCAATGCCGGGCATGATCACCAAGCAGGACATCAATACTGGTCAGTTCATACAGTCTACAATCCCTACCTTTTTCAGAAGACCAGGTGATCATGAGGGTGAGGGTTGCCATGTTGCCACGAACATGGTGAGAGCAGCCGATTGGGAGACATCTTTTTCGCAATGGGCGAAACCAAGTGGAACACCGCCAACAGTGGGCCACGGCCCGAATCAACAGCCTATCAAGCAGCCATATACACAGGTACAGAAACGCAGCTACAAACGAGCTTGCCGTAGAGCTGTTCTGACAGGACAAACATGGTACAAAGGTCAGTGCATGCGACCCAATGATTTCCCTTCAAAATTGTTGCAGTCGTTCCAGCTGACAGAGGGGCACCACACAGGGACAAGCAAGGTGATGCACCACACCAAGCACAAACCCAGGATTCGGATCCTCCATTGGAACCCGGGAGGTATGAGTCAAAGTACCTTTCAAGAGCTCAAGTACTGGCTGAAACGCCAACCGGTTGACTTGGTGATCATATCTGAAACCCGCTGGAGTTTTGAGGCCTGTTGGCACGATACGGACTGGTCGTACGTGCACAGCCATTCAGACCACGCCAAGTCGGGCGGGCTTTTGGTAATGATTGCTCAGCGATGGAGCGCGTCTGACTGCATTGGCTACAACATAGTGTATCCTGGACGACTTTTACACATTAGATTGCATTTTGCAAAAAGAGCCACAGACGTGATTGCTGTCTATCAGTTCACAGACTACCGCGCTCCAGACTCAGCCCGACACAGACGACAAATTTGGAATCAACTGACGGAATATATCAGTCGTTTACCAAATCGAAATCAGCTCATCTGCGGTGGCGATTTTAATTGTTCGTTAATTACCCAGAGAAGAACCATGGTGTGGCCCTGACACCTTCCACTGGAGAGAACAACAAAGCCGTGGTGTCCAACACCTGGATATGCACCTTTTCAAGGACCTCCTGAAATCACAAGGACTTGTTGCGTTGAATACATGGCAAGATGCTGGCCACACATATCAGCATGGCATGTATGCCACGTTTGAATGCATGCGACGGACAATCCAAACATGTTCAACATTTATACAATGCTTCTTTTGTCCCACTGAACCAGACACACCATGTCCCCATCTTAGGCACCATCAGAAAGACACACATGGCATATCACAAGGACCGTACTGTCAGAGCCTGCAATTTTGCACAAAGGATCCAATGCCGACAAGCACAACTGCAGGATACCAGCCCATGGCAGCAGCTCCAAGATCATCTTCACAAAGTGATCAGCGTCAGGCAGCAAGAGACCACACATGCTCATGATGCCATTCAACTTCTTCATCAACAAATTATACCCAAATTTCAAGAACTTTTTAAAGGATCCACTAATCCGATACCGAAGATTGACTATACGGACTTTCACCATGCGATGCAGGAAAAGTGGCAACATCATCAATTCCTGAAGCACTCACGCAATTGCCCACACACTACCCTCCAACACATTTGGAAAGTGTGGCACCATTGGAGTCGTTTTTCATTTTTGCGGCGGACACAACAGAAACGTGCCCGACTTGCCAGATCCGCAACCAGGTCAGCAGGGCAGCGGACAGACATGATGCACATCAGATGTTTTCCATCATCAACAAGTTTTCACCCCGCAAACCCATGATGAAATTAAGACTCCGTACAGGGGACGGCAACATTGCTGATCAGTTTGAAACACATGCACTGCTGGTTGAATACGTCAGATGCACCTGGCAAGGCCCGTGCACCCTGCCAACTTTTACTGAACACCCCCCTGGGGTTCCGTTCACGGTAGATGACATTGCCAGGGCCATCACCAGACTGCACCCAAACAAGTCAGTTGCCATGCCTTTTTTGCCAGCTATTGTGTGGAAGGGGAACCCATATTTGGTGGCTACTTACCTGCATCACTTATTGAATCAATGGTGGAATGTTTACCCTCCTATCATCCCGCAAGAATGGAAAGACTCTTGGGTTTATTTCATCCCAAAACCAGGCAAAGCCTGCAATAAACCGGACCAGCTACGACCAATTTCTCTGATGGAAACACTAGGAAAACTGGTGATGGGTTTGGTCACAGATTGCCTGAAGCAACACCTGGCAAAGACTCTATGCCAGGGTCCCCATTTTGGATTCCTGCCAATGCGTGCGGCCACAGATGCGATCAGTCGGGTCTCTCGACATTGTGCCTTGATCCGAGAGTTGGTTAAAAACCACAGAAGGACTGTAGCTGCACAGATGAGATCCCCACCAGCTGCCACTCTCATGGGCGGACTACAGCTTTTTCTTGATTTAACCAAAGCTTTTGACCGCATTCACAGAGCCACTCTGATTGAGCATCTACACAAATTAAACACACATTCAGACCTCCTTACTATCATTACGCACTGGCATGAACACACTCAATACAACTTAATGTTCCAAAATGAAACAACCCATATACCAGTTGGAACGAGACTCAGGCAGGGCTGCAAAATTGCCCCCATTTTATGGGTGGTCTACATGCACCGCTTGCTTGATTTGCTGACACCCCTAACCGGGGACGATTGGATCAGGGAATGCCTGACGTTGTACGCAGACGACATACATGTTGGTTGCTGCTTCAACACACCGGGACAGTTGGACCGCCACATGACAAATATTGGACATTTGCTGGATTGTATTGAAGATTTACAACTTCAGCTCTCCTACCAAAAATCCTATGTCATATTGGCAACCACAGGGAGCAACCAACGTGTGGCCATGAAGAGACGTTTCAAGCGTACCAACTGCGAGACCTTTGCCCTGATCCCACGTCGCGATGGAAGCAAAACGGAGCTACCCATACGCACCCATGGCGTCTATCTTGGCACAGTGATGTCATACCACGCGTTTGAACTCCAGACATGGCACCACCGCAAACGAGCTGCATGGAGTGCTTTTGCAAGACTGGCTCAATGGCTCCGTCAACGACAATTCAAGTTGCCACACAGATTGTATTTGTGGAGGACGTGCATCAACACCATACTGACTTATGGATTGTTTGCAACCTCATTTACATTACAGACACTGCAGGCATATCAACTCACAGTTTATCAGATGCTGCGCAAAATCATTGGAGATCATGCATATGTCACAGGTCACAATCACCAGCAGGTCCTTATTGTCAGCTAACACAGAGCCTATGGTGTCGGCTTCAACGGAGGCAGCAATGGTTGACACCTGATGACTTTTTACATCACGTTGATTGGTCACACTTGCAAGACACAATGCATCTGATCCAAACAGTTGCAACAAACATGCCGGAGGTGCCCGTAGGATCTGGGGATGATGATCTCCAGCAGATGCAGGTTCGATACCACTGCCCACACTGCAGCTTTGCTACACATTCCATTCCCAATTTGAGACGGCACAATACTACAGTCCATGGTACAGTTCAACATCGCACATACGGTCATACCATCCTAGCAATGTCTATGAACGGTCGACCCCAATGCACTCACTGTCATAAACATTTCACAACTTGGAGACGTCTTCTCATTCATGTCGAGCGCAATTGTTGCCAGGCACCACAACCGACGACTGTGGAACTGCCCGTGTCGGATCCCCAAGATGTTGGTTGCTCCAAAGCAGAGTCCTCCAGCTATCATGTCACCACCCAGCCTTTCTGGACGGACCTCAAAGACAGAGTGCAGAGACAGGCTTGGCAGGACATTGCAGCGATGCCAGATGTAAGTCAATACCTTACCCACTCCTGTATGGTGTGCGGCATTTGGAACAACCGCTGCCAAGAAATGAATGGACACTATCGGCTTCATCACCCAGACCTGACGCAGGGTATTTTTACCAAATCAGCTCAGATCACCAAGATGATGCCCAGTACCAGTCCATGCATTTTCTGCAAGACACCATTCAAGCGTGGACACACATGCAAAGTGGCCACACAGTTGGCTGCCTTGGCCCTGCATTGCCTCGACCTGACCTGCAACCAGTTGAGCTGTGATATTTGCGCAATGGAGTTTGAAACAACTGCTCAATTACATGCTCACCTCAATTCCGTTCATGAGGTCCAAATTCACGACTGGAACGCTGCCAGGGACTCTCTCCCTGAGAGCAACGGCTGCAGTCACTGTGGCCAAATATATGCTACGCGTGCTGGCCTGAGGCGTCACATTACGGACGGACGCTGTCCGTACTTCAATCCTTTGGCGACAAACACGCCATTGAATGTGGCGGCAAAATGGGCCATGATCCTCCAGGCGGGTACCATATCTACCACAGGACTGACAGCACACCAAAGACTCCAGTTGACGCTGCATTGCCAACTATGCGGGGAGACGTACTCACGATGCAATGACTTGAGTGCGCACCTCCAACAGACACATGCACAGTTATGTGCGCAGTCGGGAGAACTTGTTCGGTTTCTTTTGCAAACGTTGATTTCACATGTGGGATGCCTATGCAACCCTTCCACCAATGATGTGAGTCGCACCCATATTTGCAATGTGATCCGACAGCTGTCCATGATTTTCCTGACCAGTGAGCAAGATCTCTTGATTCCGTGGAGCTTCAGTGAAGCTGACCTGCGGCTGGCCTACCGACACGTGGCGTCCAATGCTCATGTTGACATGATGATCAATGTGTTGGTTGACAGAGATTATAGCCATCTGTGGCATGCTCCCACTCTGCTGAAACTGTTCCGAAATCGCTGTGTACTCTGTGGCATCCAATTTCACCCTGCGGCATTGACCATGCACCTGATGGCTCAGCACCATGACCGAAGTCAGTGGGCGGCTCAGATCAAATTTCAACTTTTGCAATGTTTTACGTTTTACACGTGAGCAATCCAATGATTTTCAGTGCAAGTTTTGTGCCCTGACTTTCAATACAGAACCACACCCTGGTGATGACCTTGATGCACGCACAGCCACGGTCCAAGCACATTTCACTGCGTGCTGCCCAGTGCTACACCAAATTGCACTGATTCTTCTTCCTATCCATGGCAGATCAACCCATGATGGATCAAGCCGATATGGAGCTGATGAACTCGTTTGCGTCCTTGGGTCCTCTGCTGATGCAGGCCAGTCAATACCACCGATCAAACGACGACGAACCAAATCCCAAAAAGTTTAGAAATGCCTTGGTGAAACAGGAGGAGGAACCAGGGCCAAATCAGAAGGCACTACTGGGCCTGGTGAAACTCATGGCACAGGTGATCATCCAGCACGACAGGGCCATACAGATGCAACACAAACAGACCTGCTTCGTTTTGTTCGTTCAAACCAGTCCAGGCAGTGCTCTGGGGGTGCTGACACAGCAGGCCCTGGCTTGGAAGACGCAGACAAGCACCGACCAGGCCAAGCCATTGACTCTGAGGACCTTCCTGTTGCGGAGCGTCATACTGGAGCTGCAAACGAGGCTGGTGAAGCTCTCACAGAGTTCTCAGGGCAACCAAATATGGGATACAGCAGTCCAAGAAGGAGTGATCCTAGCGGACGGCTCTTGGCCGTATCAACATTGGTGCCACAAGGAGAAGAAGCTGATCCGTTCTCATCGCCAACCCATGGGGATGGCCAGGACTCTCAAGGAGGTGCAGCTGCTCACGGAGTTGTTGAACGAGGAGGGGCAGGTCATGCGTTTCCACAGTCTGAAGCCGCAGGCTACAGTGGTGCCATGGATGATCGAGTTGAGCATCAGAGAAACAGAAATGTGGACCACACTGATGGGGATGACACAGTCGACGCTGTGGACGTTGATGCTGGAGCAACTGCTGACGGGCCAGAAAGGCAAGAGCCAGGGGAACGGCAAGAAGAAGAGTTCTTGAGTGCCAGTGCCCGCAATGCCTTGCGTGCTGCCCTGACAAATCTTGTCCTGGACAACTCCAGCCACCTTTGCTATGCCAATGCAGCGGTGTCTTGTTTCCTTTGGGCTAGCCTGTCGAGATCTAGTTTCAGCTACGCTGATTGGGGAATACCAGCCCCTTTGTTTCGTGAGATGCTGAGTTCGCCTGAACCCTATTCCATTGACAGTCAGACATGGTATGAAGATCTCACACTACATTGGGAGGACAATCACGGTCAGGCAGACTCAGCAGAGTTCACACAAATGCTGGTTCAATGGGTGTCGCCTGCATTTTATTCCAGCTATTGGCACAGACGATGGATGCAGTGTGAAAATGTGCTGATACATGACCACGGTGACAAATATCAGCCATTGTTGTTGCAACTTGAGCCGACACACGTCACCAATGGTATGATCCGCCTGACTGACATGCTGAGGAGCTGGCACGGAGAGCTTGGCATGAGTGCTGGACTGTTGCGCCCTCCAGACTCCTTCTGTGTTCACTTGGACAGGATGGTGCAAACCTCAAAAGGAGCCATCTACAAAATGCAGACACCCATCATATTCACTGGAGATATTCAGGTCCCAGTGTTCCAAGGCAGTACATTGGAGTGCCGATGGGAACTCTACCAAGCGGTCGCGGCCTTTGCACGCTACGGAGAGTCAAAGGCAGGGCACTATAAAGCACTATTGCGCACAGAACCAGGTCATGTAGGCCTTGATGCCACAGCGTACTGGCTGGACTGCGATGACTGCAGGAAACCCAAACCAGGCACGTATATCCCCGAGGGATTCATGGCTGGAGTCACATGTGTTTGGCTGTGCCGCACCGATCTCATCGAGCTGCACGACTGGCACCAAGCGCCCAGTGTTCCACCGGCAGACACCACGCTGATGCACTTGCTGACTGGCACAACATTTAAAAAAAAAAATCTTGCACTTGTGTCATCACCAGTTTTTGATATGGTGATGGCCCACGTTGCCAATTTTTCCAATGAAAGACCAGTTCAACAGCAGGGTGAGATCATATGCTGGCGTTTCAGGTCGATCGACATGTTGCCTCACTGTTGCACCCGGCGCCCAGCCGGTTTATCCCCACCTTTTGCAGGCCTTTGAGAAACCTCAGGTGTACCGACCCCCAGTCAAAAAAAAAGGGGGGCCAAGAGGCGGAAGCCCACGAAACAAGAAGCCCTCCCAAAAAAAAACAAAACAAAAAAAACACATTAGATCAGTTTCACAATGCGCCCAACGCGGCTGACTCGTTTAGTGAGCAGTCCAGTGGCAGCACCATGTTTCAGATGTTGCACAATGGAGACAATAGAGCCATCTCCTCTAGTGGGACGTGCTCACCGGACAACTGAACGCCATTTTGGCGATCCCGCACCTGTCCAGGCATTTTGCAACTGCCTAGCCGGCGCTTTTCCCAAAAATGAAATACTGACATGGATCCGAGACAAATTGACCACAGACAACAGGACACCGCTCATCCGAGCTGCCGATGCACCCGGTGCCCAACCGGTTTATCCTCCTTTTGTCCATGCCCTCTGGTAACCCCGGGGTGTACCCCAGGTATGCAGGGCCCTAATTTTTTTTTAAAAAAAAGAGGACAAGGAGGGCCAAGAGGCATTACGCCCACGAAGCACGAAGCCCCCCCCAAAAAAAAATCCGTTGCTTTCTTCATAAGACCCTGTCGTTTCACTCATCCCTCGATGCCACTACCGTGGCCACAGCTGCTTTTTCACCATCATGACAGGGGCATGCAATTTTTGCCAATGGTTGCATGCCGCCAGTAGCTGCTCTAGGCTCCCAGTTTCTCCACAGAGAGAACCAGCTAGAACAATAGTTCTATGCTGCAGGCGCGCGCGGATTCTACTCAGAAAGAAGCGTGGGAAAAAAAAACACACACACACACATATCACTCACACACACACACACACTCACCACATCACTCATCACACACTCACCCACACACACACACTCATATTGCTACAGACACGCAGACATAAACACATGCCGTTTAACTATTTCGGTCAGAGCCTCGGCAATTTGCTGCGTTAAGCAGCAGTTGTCTCTCTCTCTCTCTCTCCATTGCGTATGCGGTTTACAGGATGAGGCAGAGTCAGTGTGTGTGTGTGTGATATTGCATTGTCTTGATTCTTACAGTTGGACAGTTTCTTTTCACCGGTTGTCTTGTTTTGCCATCACAAACACAGACACATTTATCATTGCTGCAGCCGTTGAACTATTTCGGTCAGAGCCTCGGCAATTGGATGGATGGATGGATAGATAGATAGATCGATTGCTAGATAGATCGATAGATAGATGGATAGATAGAGAGAGAGAGAGATCGATCGATCGATGGATCGGATCGGATCGGATCGGATCGGACGATCGATCGATCGATAGATAGATAGATAGAGAGATAAGGAGAGAGACATCCCTCACTCACACACACCACACTCACATCACTCACTCACACTCTCACTCACTCACCTGTACATGCACATACATATACACACACACACAAACTCACCCACCATCACCCCTCCATCACTCTTATACTTCCTCTTCCCTTCTTGCTTTTCTATGCTCAGTCCAAGTCTAGAGAAGTTGGTAACATGTGGGATGATCCGTTCCTATAATTCTTTATTTGGCTGGTGTTGATTTGAATACTATTTCATCGCTGTGGGCAGTGTATTGTTGACATGATTCTACTTAACCCTGTGTGGCATTGATTGCAATCTTTATGGTCATGCCATTGTCAATAGTGCGGTGAGAGGTGTGTCTATTGAAACTTATCTTATTTAGGTTCTGTCCTCTGCTGTTGGAATCTGTGCCTGCTGGAATTTGCCTGCTTGTGCTCAATTCTGCCCGCTTGCGCTGGGTTCTGCGTGCTGCTGCTGGGTTCTGCCTGCTGTTGCTGTGTTCTGCCTGCTGCTGCCTGCTGCTGCCTGCTGCTGCTTGCTGCTGCCTGCTGCTGCTGGGTTCTGGTCCCTGCACGCTTGTGCTCCGTTTTGCCCGCTTGTGGCAGGTTCTGCCTGCCTCAGTGGGCGTAATATTTTGCCTGTAGGCTTCTCCTTCATGTGGTTCAACCTTCCGATTTTACTTTCCGGGAGTTTGCTGCAAGGGCCCGGATCTCGTTTGCATCTCGTTTTTGATCTCGTTTTTCCAGGCTTAGATTTCCTGGTCCTTTCCCCTTCCCTGCCCTTCTTTGGTTGCTCTTTGGTATCTTTGGTTGGGCTCTTGCCTTCCTTTTGCTCTCTTCTTTGGGCAGGTGCTGCTGGTGGATGTTTGCTGCAGCTGGTCTCTCTCTTTGCTTGGTCGTTGTTTCTTGTCTCTGCCTGTCCAGTGCTGCTGGGTGCTG
>Ga0126342_10018891_pt1 | contig 11773 bp, 11 predicted proteins | sample Cyp1metagenome_FD_92528 | JGI IMG/M metagenome (GOLD analysis project Ga0126342, IMG submission 92528) | Coral microbial communities from Lord Howe Island, Old Settlement Bay, Australia - Cyphastrea 1 metagenome | ecosystem: Host-associated > Invertebrates > Cnidaria > Coral ... | reverse complement strand
CCATTACATTCCATTACATGCCATTACATGCCATTACATGCCATTACATGCCATTACATGCCATTACATGCCATTACATGCCATTACATGCCATTACATGCCACTACATGCCATTACATGCAATTACATGCCATTACCTGCCATTACATGCCATTACATGCCATTACATCCCATTACATGCCATTACATACCATTACATACCATTACATACCATGACACACTTTTACAGACCATTACACACCATTACACACCATTACACACCATTACACACCATTATTCACCATTACAGACCATTGCAGACCATTACATACCATTACATACCATTACATAAAATTACATACCATTACATACCATTACATACCATTACATACCACTACATACCATTACATACCATTACATACCATTACATACCATTACATACCATTACATACCATAACATACCAAAACATACCAAAACATACCATTACATGCCATTCCATACCATTACATACCATTGCATACCATGACATACCATTAGATACCATTACATACCATTACATACCAATACATACCATACTTACCATACATATCATACCGTACCATACCATACCATACCATTCCATACCATACCATACCATACCATACATTGCATACATTGCATACATTGCAGACATTGCAGACATTGCATACATTGCAAACATTGCATACTCACCATACATACCATACATACCATATGATACCATACCATACCGTACCGTACCATACCATACCATACATACCATACATACCATACATGCCATACATGCCATACATGCCGTACATGCCGTACATGCCATACATGCCATACATGCCATACATGCCATACATGCCATACATGCCATACATGCCATACATGCCTCACATGCCATACATGCCATGTATGCCATGCATGCCATGCATGCCATGCATGCCATACATGCCATACATGCCATACATGCCATACATGCCATACATGCCATACATACCATGCCATACCATACCATACCATAACATACCATAACATACCATACCATGCCATACCATACCATACATACAATAACCGTACATACATACAATAACCATACATACATACAATAACATAGCATAACATATCATAACATCACATTGCAGTACATACATTACATTACATTACATTCCATTACATTACATTACACTACATTACACTACACTACACTACACTACATACCATACCATACCATACCATACCATACCATACATGACATACAGTACATTACATACATTACATTACATTACATTACATTACATTATATAGATTACATTACATTACATTACATTACATTACATTATATAGATTACATTACATTACATTACATTAGATTACAATACATTACATTTGATTACATTACATACATTACATTACATTACATTACATTACATACATTACATTACATACATTACATTACATACATTACATTACATACATAACATACACACATACCATTCCATTCCATTCCATTCCATACCATACCATACCATACCATACCAACCATACGATACCATTACATTACATTACATTTCATACGATTCATCTGCATAGATGAACACACATGTGATAATTGTAAACAGGTTCGTTCCACCTGTTTCTCCTCTACCTACAAAATGATAGCTCTGACCACTCTGGCATCTCACAAGCAGCATCTCAAACTTGGAAGTCTCGGTCAACTCTACTAAGACAAAGCAGAAATATGTAAAGTGCGCGAGATTCGCAGTCGATGCAAGAAACGGTCATAAAATAGTTAATAATTAACCTCAAAACTATACAAACTTACTGTCATCACTCACAGTGCTGAACTCTTTTGCACGATCCTGAAACAGACGGAAACCGGTGCAACGGAAAGGTGGCACAAGGGACCGGGCCTTGAGCGTTGCAGATTTTGACCCAGCAGCGTCAATCCTTGCAGTGGGAGGTGTGAATGATCCTAAAGATCATTACATGATCATTTTAGAATATACACAGAATATATATGTAATGATAATTATATAATGATACATGTAATGACATATTATGTAATTACATATGTAATTGTATACATGTAAAATGTTTTGAGGATGTAGCACCTTGCATTCCGAGCAGCTTTGTCTGCAAGTCTTCCAATTCGTCCTGCTTTCCCTCTTGTTTGGCCTTTGCCTGCACATGCCATGATCAAGGCAAAGCAAAGCGCAGAAATCACGAGAGTAGAGACAAAACTTCAGTGGCTGTGTAATTCTTGCTACTAGTACCAGTAGACTTGGAAATTAAAGGTCTACAGCTGAAAAGGTACAAATCAAAGTGGAGCCTTTGCGAGTTCAGCATCGCAATAGGCCTGCTGAAAGACAGTCTGGGAAGTTGATATCAACTCTGCAGTCGCTGTCCACATCGAGATCATCGAGGGGTTTTCAAGCAACAAGAGCCTTCTTATCTGCAGCCTTACGGATTTCCTCCTGCATATTTTCAATCATGTCCTCAGCGCACTGTGAATCACTGTGAATCAGGGACAATGCGACTCGCGCCACTTTATGCGCATGCAGATGGGTGCAGTGGGCGTGTCATCTGAGGGCCTGTCTGAAATCATTGTTTTAATCTTTTTGAAGGCGTCAGCACCAGATGTCAAGTCTGATCCTGAGCATGGTCGAGGGCCAAGGGAAGTAAACCACTGAGCCTGGTTCTTACTTCTTGGAGGCTAAGGCATCAACGAATGACACTACGAATCCGACGGGACAAGAGAGCCAAAGATGTGGAGTTCGTCCTGTAGAATTTAGATGAATTTGGAATGGCTCGGAATGACGCTGTTTCGAAGGTTGCGACCAAGTTGTGCCAAGGCTTCAAATCACCGCACCTTTTTGCAGCTTCTTGGAGCGTCGTCACGACCGTCTGATCCACATGGGCACCTGCCACAGTGAAAATGCAGAGGGTTAAAGTCGAACACAAGCCTGTTCACCCATCGGATTGCGAAAGAGCTGTGCAAAGGTTTTTGACCAAGCATGCTAAGCTTGTGGCCATTGGATGAAATCACCTGGTGCCGGGGGAACGTTGAGCGCTCCAAACTCAAACGAACTGAGATTGGCCAAGAACGGCCCCAAGAAGTCACATTGGGTCAGAGCCGTGGTGGGTTGAGCTGGTTGAACCGGTTGAGCCTGCAAGAAAGAGACAGCTTCATCGCCACCGGTCTTCTCCACCAAGGCAGCCTCGCAAAGTTAACGTTTAGTCGACATTAGTCGACTCCATCACCTGCAGTTGTTCTCAAGGTTTATCATTTTTTGGATCTCTGGCCTTAGCAGTGTCAAGAGCTTCAAGCTCTTCTGCCAGATTTTTCTTCTCCATCCTTACATGAGCAATTGATATGGCAGCTGTTCACCGCATGATATATATATATGTGTGTGTATAGTGTGTATATGTATATATTGCGTGTGGCAAATACAGTACACACGTCGTTTTGGATGGATGTCCAACCCCGAGCAAAATCTAGTTATCCAGCTATCCAGTTCATATTATCAACAGCTCATGTGAATCCAGAGCATCTGTGAAATGCATGAAATAGCACTACTGCTCTCGTGAGGTACCATCAAGCAACTTGGTAACTCCAGTTGTGCGTTTGTGTCTGTGCGCGCAACTACAGCACTGAACTATCCCACACCTCCGGCATGCTTTTTTCCAGAACGCCCCAGTTGCCACTGTCACAGGAATCACAGAAAAGTCTCGATAAAACTAGAAAAGTGATGAAACGTGTAGGACGGTTTCTGAGGTCAATGCATATAATTGTCCTTTTTCCTCCGACATTCGACGACCAAGTCGTCAAGCTCCTCAACTCGAGATGGACCCTGCAGGGGAAAGAAGGCCTGGGCCTGGTCAGTTCTCGCAGTCCTTCTTATCAGCCACCAGATTGTCTTCAGCCTCCTGTAGATTAAGAAATGATCAAAGCAAAGCAGCATAGTCTTGCAACGTAATGGGAGTACCTAGCACAGCATCCGAAAAGTCACACGGAGTCACACGTGTTTGTTTGAGATCCTTATTGGGCGCTCTGGAACCATGAGCATGTACCGGACCAAGTCCTGAAGATCTTTTTCGTCTGCTTTTTTGCCCACCTGGGTCTGGGACAGCCCAGTCTTCAACTTTGACACCTGATCAAGAGACATTTGAAAAAGAAACCCTCCGTAAGGGCATGCATACATTCACTCAGGCATTCACTCAATTACTTGCTTCAATTTCGTTACAGTCCAGTTGCTCAATCAAATCAATCACAGTCACCCAGTCAAATCACTCAAGCACCCGATCACTATGATTGTTTTGACACGCAATAAGTTTGAAAATGTTTGAAAAGTGTGAGAAAATGCCGCAGTCTTTCAGGCTTTAAAGTGCGTGGGGAGAAAAAAAACTACGATGAACTCAAAATGCTGCACGTGTGTGTGTGTGTCTGTGTCTGTGTCTGTGTGTGTTTGCCTTTCTTTGTTTATGTGCGAGCCGTTGGCAGATTGGATACAGTAGGAGTTGTTTGAAACCAGTCCTGCGCTTGGATCGGGTTCGAATTCTATCTACATTTTGTTACAATGGCCATGCAAAAGGCAGAATGAAATCATCCCGAGAATAAATGAAGTCAGCGTAATGTCATCGGAATTGCTTGCATTGGGCGCAAAATGCGCACACATCTATACATGCATTTGATGGTCTAAGGGTTCTAAGGGTTGCAAAATTCATCGAAATGGTTGCCCTAAAGAGATGTTGGCTGATGTTGGCTGCCAGTGTGTGTGTGTGTGCGCGGTATCATTGTCTGGGGCTCGGTGGCATTGAAAATCCCTTCCAAACCACATTTTGCGAGTTGTTCAACGTGTTCAACGTGCTTATGTTCAACTTGTTCAACGTGTTCAACGTGTTCAACTTGTTCAACTTGTTCAACGTGTTCAACTTGTTCAACTTGTTCAAGATCCCCTTGATGACTCAGTCACCGATTCAATCACAAACGCAATCCGTCCATCGTTGACTCAAAAATTGCATCAATAGTTGACTTCTCGCAATGCTGCACTTTCGTCATTCTGGCTCCTGCTTTCAAGCTGCCAATTTCAGCTCTCCTGTCCCTCAAAATGTCAACCCCCGGTTCGTCCATGTTCGTCCAGTCTCTGCTTGTAAATGCTTGAAACTTGACAACATTCCACTGCACTGCTCGAAATCCAAACTCAACGCTGTTCCCCTTGTGGGTTCAATATCCTAGGATATCCATGGCAATGGATATTGTAGGGATGTAATGCATTATGTGATGCGCCTCGTCCTTGGCGAACTCAATCTGATCTTGAAGGGACTGCTGCAACATCTCAAAAGCATGACGAGCAGACTCCTTTCAGAGCAAATGCCAAGCAAAACGGCTACAGGGCAAAGGCAGGAAAGACCTTCAGATCTAGACCACTAACAGTCTTACAAACAGGTTCACCCAAAAAACTGGTCTTTGCACCATCGCAAATGGAACATGAAAAAAATGCAACAAAGACGACTGCTTCTGTCGGTGTCTGGCAGTGGACATGTCTGGACTGTTTGAGCACCTCCTTGGCTCGAAGCTCGTTCAGTTCAGAGTTGGCCTTGTCCTGAAGGTCTTCCAGCATCTCAACCTTGGAAAACTGATACCAATTCACCAGGCACAAGTTGGCACAAATTGGCACAAATTGGCACAAGATCCAAAATATTGCAGAATGCAGAATATGCAGAATGCTTCAAAAAACTTCGGAGATACTGTACTTCACTAGATGCTTCAACATGGCTAGATTTTTTTGCAAAAAATTCACCTCGGGGGGGAGCTCTTAGGCTTCGGACAATGCTGCCACTCTTGCTCTCGTAGACTGGTGGCGCTTGAATGTCGGATGCCTCTAATGACTCTAATGATCAGATACGACAAGCACCCGTGCAGTGCCGCACTGCCGCACTGCTGCACTGCCGCACTGCCCCGTGCACTGCCTGGGCACTTTCTCTGTCTCACTGCGACTCACAGCCCATGGGCCTCTTCGGAGCTTTGCATGAAAGCCGTGAGGCCTTGCAAATGCCAAGCTCAGGAGCACCGCGTCGGAGGCACATCTCATGCCATGTCGATAACTTGGGAATTCTTAATTCAATATGATTCAATGCATTCACGGCAAATCATGACAAATGTATACAAATGTATTGAATCCACAAATCTTTTCTAATTGCTCTTGCTCAGTATCCTCAATGTAGCTAACACAGGGCCCAGGCCATCTGCATCAGCCTCAGCTGAGGACGCTCTAACTCAGATACGAAGGGGATTGTTCTGAACCACCCTTGTTTCAATGTGAAGAGCGATGAAGTAAGAGTGAATTTGAGTTTGGTCTTGTCTTTAGCAGTGGTAAATGACTGGTTTTGCATTAAGCTCCCAGTAGAATCTACATTGTCTTTGTTAAAATCTACATTCTGTTATCTACATTTACATTATGTTCTTGTCATGTTCTGTTTTTTCCAGTTTTGGTTTAACTCTTCGAGACATACCCAGCTGCTGCACCGATCATTGCGCTGGAAACCATAGCATCGATTGCAGCCAGCACGTCGGGTGCCTAGAAACTTGGCGCAAAACACACTGAGCGCATCTGAGCGCATGGAGTGACGTATAGTGACGGAGTAGGGTTGAGTACGTGGTGAGCAGACATCTTTACAGAACAAGGCATTCAATGCTCGATTCAAGGCGCAGCAAAAGTATGCAAAGTATTGCATCATATTTGTAGAACTGAAAACAGCGGACATGCTCAACGATTTCACAAGGGACTACAGGGACACAACCTCTGTCTGTCTTAAATTGATCCGACGTCATTGGCCTTCTGCACCTGCAGCAGTGATGCAGATGCTCCAGTCCCCTTTTCTGCCTCGAACCAAAGCAAGATCATGCAAAACGAAGAAGCGAAAAACATAATATGCAAGAGTCTGCTGGGACTTAAAGCGCATAGAAAGTATCTGCAACTCTTGCGATAGAACATGATGGTTGTAAGATATTCCGAATGCAGGACAGGTTCCTGCAGAGTGCTCATTGCTGCCCGAGCACATGCAGTGAGTGCCGCATGTCGTCAATTTGAGAAGATATGGCCTCACTCTCCAACACTCTGACCGCTTTCTTCATAGATTCCATGGTGTCCATCAAGTCCTGAAAGAGGCAACGCATTCCCTTGATCTGGATCTGCAAACAAAAATAAACAAAGTGCTTGCTGTGCAAGGTATTGCAAGGTTGTAAAGCCACAACATGCCGCAACTCTGTCCAGTGCCTTCTGCGCCGCTACAAATTGAGCCTTCTCCTTGAAGCATAACAAGTTCTGCAAGTCTGGACCACTTGTCTTAAGACAAAGAAGTTGCGCACTTTACAAGATCAATCTCAACTCAACAACACAACAACTGCACGCCTTACTGCGCAGATTCGTAGCTGACTCCAGATTAGCCTACAGGCAGAGAAGAAAGCTCACAGCTCTTAGGAAAGGCCAACATTCACAGTGCCTCATTGGCTTGGATTCCAGAAAGAGCTTCCTGGGCAGGGCGATGAGATTTTGCAAATCTTACTCGTGGCAGGGCCCATTTCCAGTCCTCTACGCTTTCTCCAACAGTCTCTATCTTCCCTTCCGCTTTTGAAATCCTGACAGTGGTGACTCTAAGAGCCTAGGAGTTTGACATGGTTTGACTCAGTTGAGAACAAAACAGATCCAACCACACGGACATGGCAAGAGGTCCTTGCTTCTAGCTCCTCTTTGGCATTCTTGTTTGTCTGGATAGAATAGCCTGTTGCTTCATTCGTTCCATGAAGCCCCAAGCAAAATGCACAACTTCATTGGGTGCTTTGCGGAATTTCGAAGCGGCCTAGATCGCTAGCTCTTCGCTCGCAAAACAGATCTTGTTCCTGGAAGTCTGGATATGATCCAACATGACACTCTCGTATGCCCTGCAAAATATGGGTGACCTAAAACAGCTCTGTCCACAGGAAGTCTGCTTGGCTTCAGTTCAACATGCGTCCCATGCCTTTACAGTTTCTTCTGCTTCAGAGGCTTCTTTCTTTACTTTTGCCTTCACGCGAAGGTCTGCTGTTCAACTGCAGAAAACGTCCGCCTATGTCTGCATGCAAAACATGAAAGGATCACCATTGCGGTGCTTAAGTTTTGCTGGAAAGGGAACTCCGCTGCAACGTTGTGCGCGTGGTGCCTGCATGTCTCCCAGGAGCTCCAGAACCTGCAAATCTCCATTTGCTAAGCTACTTAAGGGCATGGACTGGACAAATCCGGACAGCCGAAGTCGAGAAGAAAGATATCGAAAGATTGTTGTCCAAAGCATCACTGGCATTCACTGGCTGTTTTGTCAGATATGCCCCTGAAAGAACGCGGCAAACAAAAAATGTATGCGCAGCGCCATGGCTAATTGCACAAGTACTGTAAAAAAATGTCAAAGGTACCTCCTCTGCAGATGCCAGGAGTCCCCCCCACCCATCTGCAAAGTCAAAAGCGTCTTTTTTTGCAAGGGGCTGGCATGAAGCCTTTTGAAAGATTGAGCACGACACTCTACATCATACATATCTTAAATAAGGACACAAACCTATATAACCAAACAATGCAGAGGCAATATTTTGCAATCGCGACTACGTTCTGCAGTTAGTCAAAAACTGCAAAGTATACAATGTAAACGGTATGTGTACTTCTCCATGCCCATTACATGTCCAGAACCCATTGACCCCTATTTTGGTGATCACCCTCCATTTGATGAAGCAAACCTTTTGACATGAGTAGCTGCCATGCGTAGCAGTCTATCCTCCCGCCTTGGTGATTGGGCTTGAGCTTGCCGAGAGCAGCAAGGTCAGCCCTAAGAAGAATTGCAGCTGCACCTTGGGACTTGGTGTTGAAAGTGGCAAACACTGACAAACAGCAACCTAAAAATGGACCTAAAAACTACTGCAGTAGTCACTACAGCATCAAACACACTCCGTATGGCTGTCTTCCATACAGAGGACACACGTATGAGGATTTCGTAAAATGGGAGAACCAAAAACCCATCCAAAATTGGTTGTGTTTAATCGGGAAGCCAATAGAGTTTCCATATAGCATCATTGAGACACATTGGTGTTGTGTGCTATGAACTATGCACACGTTCCATAGCTTGCGAGTACCGTGTCGATGCCATGGGTTTAGGGCCACACCATTGTGTCAACTTTGTGGCAAAAGGCAGCTGCAAAAAGCTACGTTGGCCTCCCAGCTTGACATGAAGACATACAACTTGTGAGGAGTGCTGACAATAAGATTTTGTAATATTGTGAAAATGATCTTGCCAAGTGCATTGATGAACTCGCTGAGGATGCTGCAGGTGTCCAGGCTGAGACAGGATAGGCTCCTAAGAGAGCTACCGTGTCTGAGCCTAGACCTGCGGCCAGCGATGCAATGCGATGCAATGCGATGCAACCTGGCAACGATGGCAACGACTTCTTGTGCAGCCGCAGCGAGCATCAAGCAAAAGCTTCAGCAAACTGCAGCAAACTTCAAGCCCGGCCAAGCATCCTGTGCCAGAAAATCCAGAAGCAAATAAAGTAAATGAATGCAAATTACTCATAGACGGTGGCTACAAGAAGCCCAGCAAAGCTCAAAGAATGCTCTGTGGCCCCAAGACAGCAAGAATCCGAGTGCTTAAAAGTTGCCGAGGTCATTGCTGGTCCAAGCAAGGATGTGGGACAAGTCCTCATTGAATTGCGAGTCTGCCAAGTCTGCGAACAGATTTTAGGCAAACAGTTGGAGAAAAGTTTGGACGTACAGTCGCTCATCCCTCCTCAAAGCGGGTGAGAGTGCGGGCCAACGAGTGCAAGGGCCTAAGATGTGCTGCTTGAGATGTGAAATCATCGCATCTCTACACAGGTCCATCTTCTCATCTGTCCACAATAGTCTCCACCTTTTCTCCCGCCAAATCTCTGCCAAGATTTAGCATTCCCTGAGCACTGCACGTGCCCTCCGAAGCCTGGGCAATGTTCTCTCAGCGGTCAGCTTGCATATATAGCCATCATTTAGCAAAGAGAGTGAAGTGAAGTCACATGGCCCGGAACCCAGCGCGACACAGTTCTCAACCCGGCGCAATCTTATGCAACGTTGTCTAAGTTTGTGTAAGCGACGTAGAGCAAGTTCAGCAAGTAGTACGTTGGTCGGCCAGGACCTTGAGTAGTTGGCTATTTCAAAGTGAAATCTCTGATGGGACTGCGCTGCTGCTGAGTAAACTGAGCAATTGACAATGCAGTGCAACAGTTGCTTGCCAACCTCGAGTCCTGACCGCAACTTCTGTAAGAGAACGCGAGGAAAATGCCTTGAGAAGAAGCGGTTGAGAAGAAATAAACGGTACGGTAGCAAGACGCGAGACGTTGTTCTGGTCTGCCTGGCATGGCTGGCTCATGAGCCACGACTGTTGCAAGGGCCCAAAAATGTTTCGACGTTTAGCGACGGACAAATACCGCCAAGTGATGGCGCAAATAACCTGAGTCAGCGGTTTTGATAGGTCTGTTCCGAGCCTGCACTCTAGATAATGACATAACTACAACTGACAAAACAAGCACATAATTCCTCAAAAAGCAAACAATTTGGGGGCACGTCAACATTTTGAAAGACTCACCTCGGGAAGTCACTAGAGAGCATTGAACCTCCTATCAATGGTACAGGATTTGTCTGTCTTCGCCTTTTCCTCAACAACTTATATCAGGCAATACCAGCAATCCGGTGTCCTTGTTGGGATAACTGATGCACTCTTCACAAGCCGAACCTGTCACTCACGTTTGCAAAATGGTGTGTAAACCTAATGTGAAAATCAATTTCACCCTTTCCAAAAGGGACTTGCCAGAGCAATTTCAACGGGGTTCACAGCGAGATGGGGTTGAAAAAGGCAGAAGGATGCATAGGGAGTGAAATGGAGCGCTTGGCCGTTCGAGAAAGGGAATTAGTTCAGGAGGATCGAAACTTGTAAAGGGCAACAAACGGAGGGTTCGACCGCGGTTCGACTGAAGCCATGCTCGACTTGTGACTTACCAAAGCAGAACAGAACAGGCAGACTTAGAGAAGCTGTCAAACCCGGAATGAAAATATCATTGAAAACTTGGACCGCCTCAGCGCCCAGGCTAAAAGGTTCTACAAGGCACAGGGGGCCAACAAAAAATGGGACAAGCAAACACACGACACATACTTGGTTAAATTGGTGAAATGCCTCAATGCAGTCGTTCACAGTCCATCTCTCTGGACAAGGTCAAGGTGAAGCAGTTGCTGTCAATTCTGAACAGTTTTTTTTCTGATCGAAGGATGTTTTTACGTGTTTTACTTGTGTTTATGTTTAAGGCCAACAGATCAACAAGTTTTCAAATCGTTCAGACCGACTGACATCATTGCCATCCAGCCTCCACAAAATGTTGCGGAGTCCCAGATTCTTCTTCTTCCTCTTTCTGCTCGTTCAACTGACACAGACACAGGCAACATGAGGGAAACACAAAAGAGATGGGATCTGTTGGTTGGCTACTTGCCCATCTTGACCCAGGTTTCTCTGATGTTTCACGATTTCGTTCATGTTTCATGATAAATTTATGTGTGTATGGATGTATGTATGTTTGTATGCGTGTATGTATGTATACATATGTAAATGTATAAATGTCTGTATGTTTACCAGTAGTACCGCACAAGGCGGTGGCGGAAGTTTCAAAAATAGGAAACCTATAGGAGAGGTTGGTTGTTGTGAATCAGGGATGGCAGAGCGAAGCCACTGATGGACTGAAAGGTGATTGAT